>OKSE01001291.1_pt1 | contig 12481 bp, 8 predicted proteins | sample 1633631 | NCBI WGS metagenome assembly OKSE01 (sample SAMEA3541555, study PRJEB24748) | human gut metagenome | biome: human gut; feature: human-associated habitat; material: faeces | place: China | collected 2012 | reverse complement strand
TAGGCGTAGCGCGCCCCCTTATAGTTGTAGCCTGCCACGTCCAGCGGCGCAAAGTAGGGCGCGGTGCCCGGGCCCCAGATGTCGCGCCCCTCGGCAAAGGTGTCGTAGGCCATATTCAGCGCTTGGTTGCCGGTGGTGCCGCCTGCGGGGCGGTTGCCGTATTCCGAGAACAGCGCGCAGGCCGTGGCCGATACCGGGCGGCTTGCGTCCAGCGAACGCACCTTGTCGGCAAGACGCTTTGCCCATGCAAAGCCGTCTGCCGTGCCGTCGCGCTCCTCCACCTCGTTGCCTGTGCTCCACATTACAATGCAGGGATGGTTGTAGTCGCGGGTGATCATATCCTCAAGGTCTTTTTCCCAGCACTGCTCAAAGGTGACGTGCAGGCCAAAGCTGGTGCGGCCCATGACCCACTCGTCAAAAGCCTCCTCCACAACCAGCATACCCAGCTCATCGCAGGCGTCCAGGAACGCCGGGCCAAAGGGGTTGTGCGCGGCGCGGATGGCATCAAAGCCGCTCTCCTTCATCAGGCGGATCCGGCGGCGCTCGGCGGCGGCATGGTCAGCCGCACCGAGAATGCCCAAGTCATGGTGGATGCAGCCGCCCTTCATCGTGCGGGGCTGACCGTTCAGCAGCAGACCGGTCTTGCTGCTTACCTGAATCGTGCGGATGCCAATGCGCTGCTCTGCCGTGTCGGCGGTGCCGTTGGCGGGGACAGTCACGCGCAGGGTGTAGAGCGCGGGCGTTTCCGGCGTCCACGGCGTAATGCCGTTGGCGGCAAGCTGCACCGTTCCAAGGCCCTCTGCCGTAGCCAGCACCTGCCCCTCTGCGTCCGCCAGCTCATAGGTTACGCTGTCCGCCGTGCCGGTCAGTGCGGTGCTGACCTCTACCACAGCGCTGCTGCCGTCCAGCGCGGCGGTAACAGCGCGGATACCGTGCGGCGCGACGCTGACGGTGCTTGCCATGTGCAGCCACATGCTGCGGTAGATGCCGCAGCCCACATACCAGCGGGAGTTGGGCTTGGTGCGGTTGTCGGTGTAGACGGTGATTTCATTATCGCCCGCCTGCAGCAGATTCGTCACCTCCACCCAGAAGCTGGTATAGGGGTTGTTGTGCTTGGCAATCGGCTTTTTGTTCAGCCAGACCTCGGTAATGCCGGCAATGCCTTCAAATTCCAGCCAGAAGCGCTGGCCGATGATTTCCGGTTCCACGGTAAAGCTCTTGCGGTAGTAAAGACCGGCGCAGGCCATAAAGCCCTCATCCAGCCCGGTCGCGGCCTCGGGCGAGCGTGCCTTCTCCACGGCGTAGTCATGGGGCAGACTGGTCTTTTTCCAGCCCTGCAGCATACCCACCATCAGGGGGTTCTGCAGGCTGCTTTCAAGATATTCCCAGTTCTGGTTCAGGTCAAATCGTTGCATAATGTTCTCCTTTGCAGTGAGGTTCTTGTGGGTGTGCTATTTGCTTGTCTCTATCATACAGAGCTTTGCCCGGGTAAAACAGTAATAGATTTGCCTTGAAAGTCAAAAAATCGTCTTGTTGGGAAAACAAGACGATTTTTTTACATTTGTGACTATTTTATTGTTGTTCAGGACTGGGCAATGGGCGCTATAATGCAGACAGAAGCTCTTATTGCTTCTGGCGATATTCCAACGGCGAGCAGCCGACCACCTCGTGAAAGATCTTGCCGAAGTAGCTGCGGGAGCAGAAATGCAGCCTGTCAGCAATCTCCTGCAGGGAAAGCCCGGTGGTGGTCAGCAGCAGCTTGGCGCGCTCAATGCGTACATATTTGATATAGTTTGTCAGGCTGGTGTGCATCTCCCGCTTGAATTTCTTTGTCAGGTAGTATTCGGCGTAGCCAAAGCGCTTGGCCAGCTGGTCGATGGGAATTTCCTCCTCGGCGTGCAGCTCAATATACGCGCAGCAGTCCTGTATCTGCTTGGACACCTCCGGGTTGGTGCGGCAGCGGTGTACCCGGTGTACAAAATCCGCGTACATCGTGGTGGAAAGCTCGCCCAGCTCCGTGCTGTTCTTGGCATCGGTGGCGCGCTGAATGTAGGCATCGCCCAGCGTATAGCCTTCCTCAGGGGAAAGGCCTCCTTCAATGGCAGCACGGCAGCACAGGGAGATGAATACAATCACCGAGATCCGCGCCTGCCCCAGAATTTCGTTGGTGTCAACCTTGACGCCGTTGCTGACGCTGTTGGCCTGATTGACCACAAAGGCGTAGTTCAGATCGCCCTCGCGCACCATGCGCAGCAGCGCCTGCTCGGTTGTCCAGACCTTATGGCGGTCACGTGTGGAAAGCTGCTCCTCCACATCAACGGTGCTGTAATCCTCATCTGTAATGTTGTATATGTCAAAGGTGTTTTTCTGCACACCGGTCACGCAGTAATTCAGCGTGATGGCATAGTGGTTCATGATGTTCGTGGCAAGGGTCGGCAATGCTTTCAGAGCCTTTTCAATCTGCATGGTGGTCTCCACACTGAGATTCAGATTCTGCAGCTGCCGCATGGCCAGCTCCATATTGCGCAGAACGGTGTTCTCGGTAAAATAGGGGCCAATCAGGTAGACCATTTTTACCTTGCCGCCGTCCGTTTCTGCCGCAGCACACCACTGCAGGCCGATGGAGGAGGCAACCTGCATGGGCGTATCGGGCAAAAGGTGGTCATACAGCCGCTTTTTGCAGCCGAACAGCTCAAATACCTGTGCCAGAACTTCTTCCTCGGGGCAGTTACTGTACACAAGCTGGCCGCAGTCATTGTAGGCCCACAGGTACAGCGGCCCCGCACACTGAATCATATCCTTATAAAGCTGCAGATTCTGCCGGACATCCATTTGCATTGTCCCTCCGTGTTTTACAATCTAAGTGGATTCATTGTAACATATTTTGCCTGTGCCGACAAGAACGTCCGCCAACCCACCGCAGAAAGGAGCGTCCTGTGAAAATGAAAAGAAGCTATTGCAACCCGCTTGACCTTGGCTACCGCTACCAGCATATGATGGAAAACGGAAAGCGGATTGCCTACCGTGAGGCTGCTGACCCGACACTGATTTACTTTAAGGGTGTCTACTATCTGTTCGCGTCGATGTCGGGCGGATTCTGGCACAGCAGCGATTTGACCGACTGGAAATACCACACCAACCGTGATTTGCTGATTTATGATTATGCGCCGGATGTGCGCCAAGTGGGGGAGTACCTGTACTTCTGTGCCTCGCGCCGCGGCGAGAACTGCCCCATCCTGCGCACAAAGGACCCGCTGTCTGATACGTTTGAGCAGGTCAGTGCGCCGTTTGATTTCTGGGACCCCGACCTCTTCTGTGACGATGACGGCCGTGTCTATCTGTACTGGGGCTGCGGCAACACCGACCCCATCTATGGAATCGAGATGGACCCCGACACCATGCTGCCCATCGGGGAGCGCCGCGAGCTGATTTTTGAGCAGGCGGACACGCTGGGCTATGAGCGCTGCGGCGAGAACGGAAATGTCCCGCCCAAGGAGACAAGCCCGGTGTATCAGGCACTGAAGTCCTTTGTCAACCCGGGGAGCTGCACCTGCCGCAAGCACTGCCCGCGGGCGGCGGCTTCAATCGGGAAAAGCTCGTCAAAATGTTTCGTTCGATTGGCAAGCCCTACATCGAGGGCGCCTTTATGACAAAGCATAATGGCAAGTACTATCTGCAATATGCCTCCCCGGCCACCCAGTTCAACACCTACTGCGATGGCGTCTATGTGGCCGATGCGCCGCTCGGGCCGTTCACGCTGCAGCAAAGCAACCCCTTTTCCTCCAAGCCGGGCGGCTTTATGCAGGGCGCGGGGCATGGCAGCACGATACAGGATGCCGATGGGAATTTCTGGCACGCCTCGACCATGCGCGTCAGTGTGAATCACGATATGGAACGCCGCGTCGGGCTCTTTCCGGCAGGCGTGGATGCGGATGGCGTACTGTTCTGCAACCAGAATTTTGCGGATTACCCGCTGTGCATCCCAGACGGAAAATTTGACCCGTGGAGCGTGCGTCCGGCGTGTATGCTGCTCAGCTATCAGAAGCCGACAGCGGCCTCCTCAACGGCAGAGGGCAGCGCCCCGGCGCTGGCCGTGGACGAAAACTGCCGCACATGGTGGAGCGCAAAAGACGCCCGGCCCAGCCAGTGGCTTTCGGTGGATTTGGAGAAGGTCTGCGACATCCACGCCATACAGGTGAATTTTGCGGATGAGGCATTGTCGGTGGACTACCCGGAGAGCCTGTACTGCCATCAGAGCGGCGGCGCGCGGTATATCGAAAAGGAACCGCAAATCAGCCGTTATACGCTGGAAACCAGCACGGACGGCACCACCTGGCAGCTGCTGCAGGAGGTATCCCATGAGGGCAGCAATGCCTATTTCCCGCTCCCGGAGCGTGTCCGGGCGCGTTACATTCGCCTGACCGGCGGGGCACTGCCCTATGGGCAGACGCTGCGCATCAGCGGCCTGCGCATTTTTGGCTTCGGCGGCGGTGCTGCCCCGGCACAGGCACAGGCCACCGTACACCGCACCGGCCCCATGAATGCATTGGTGCAGTGGCAACCGCTTGCCGAAATGGACGCGCAGGGGTGCAATATCCGCTATGGCATTGCACCCGATAAGCTCTACCAGAGCTGGCTGGTCTACGGCGTGCAGGAGCTGGATTTGTCCACCCTGATGGCGGGGCAGGACTACTATCTGCGGGTAGACAGCTTTAATGAAAACGGAATTACCGAGGGCAGCCTGCTGTATTGCCCGGCGGAGAATCATAAATAATTGCAAGGAGTTTGGGATGATGAGAAAACAAATTCTGTGGAACAGTGACTGGCTGTTTGCACGCGGGGACACCCCCGAGAAAGCAACCCCGGTCACACTGCCCCACACCTGGAACGCCAAGGACGGACAGGACGGCGGCAATGACTACTACCGCGGCACCTGCCTTTACACAAAGGCGTTTGCCGCCCCCGCCCACAGTGACAGCGAGGAGGTCTGGCTGGAATTTGAGGGCGTTGCCATGACCGCCGTGGTCACGCTGAACGGGCAGGAGTTGGCCCGGCATGAGGGCGGCTACGCCACCTTCCGTGTCAATCTGACGCCCGCGCTGGCCGCGCAGAACACCCTGACCGTCGCCGTGGACAACGGCAAAAACCGCACGGTCTACCCGCAGAAGGCCGACTTCACCTTCTACGGCGGCATCTACCGCCCGGTGCATCTGCTGGTTGTGCCCAAGGCGCACTTTGCGCTGGACTACCACGGCGCGCCCGGTCTGCGCATCACCCCTGTGCTGAGCGCCGATTTAAAAACCGCTGAAATTCACGCTGAGGCGTGGGTTACCGGCACCGCGCAGAGCGTGCAGTTCACGCTGGGCGAAGAGACGCTTTCCGCGCCTGTCACGGACGGCAAGGCGGAATGTACGTTCAAGCTCGAAAACGTCCACCTGTGGGACGGCGTCAATGACCCGTATCTGTACAAAATGCAGGCCACGCTCGATAGCGGCGATGCCGTGGAAGCCAATTTCGGTTGCCGCACGATTGCCTTTGACGCGGAGAAGGGCTTTATCCTGAACGGTCGTCCCTACCGCCTGTGCGGCGCAGCGCGACATCAGGACCGCCAGGGCCTTGGCAACGCACTGACCGAAAAAGAGCACGACGAGGATATGACCCTGCTGCGCGAGATGGGCGCGAACACCGTGCGCCTGGCCCACTACCAGCACGCGCAGTATTTCTACGACCTGTGCGATAAATACGGCCTTGTGGCGTGGGCAGAAATCCCCTACATCACCGAGCATATACCCGAGGGCCGCGCCAACACCCTCTCCCAGATGACTGAACTGGTTGTGCAGAACTACAACCATCCGTCCATCGTCTGCTGGGGGCTTTCCAATGAGATTACCGGCAGCGGCAAGACGGAGGATCTGGTCGAAAACCACAAGCTGCTCAACGACCTCTGCCACAAGCTGGACGCCACCCGCCCCACCACCATGGCGCACATCTTTATGCTGGATGCCAATGATCCGCTGGTATTCCTGCCCGACATCCGCAGCTACAACCTCTATTATGGTTGGTATGTAGGGGAGTGGGACCAGAACGATGCGTGGTTTGATGAGTTCCACAAGAACCACCCCGATGCCGTGATTGGCCTGTCCGAGTACGGCGCGGATGCAAACCCCGCCTACCAGAGCGCCAAGCCAGCCAAGGGCGATTGGAGCGAGGGCTATCAGGCCGTCTACCATGAACATATGCTCAAAATGTGGGCGGAGCGGCCCTATATCTGGGCGATGCACTGCTGGAATATGTTCGACTTCGGCGCGGATGGCCGCGATGAGGGCGGCAAGCCCGGCCAGAACCAGAAGGGCCTTGTCACCTTTGACCGCAAGACGAAAAAGGATGCCTTCTACATTTATAAAGCCTACCTGAGCAAGGAGCCGTTTGTGCATATCTGCGGCCGCCGCTACGCCGACCGTGCTGAGAGCGAAACCGAAATCAAGGTCTATTCCAACCAGCCGCGTGTGACATTGTTTGTGGACGGCAAGGAGTTTGCCACACAGGACGGCGACAAGATTTTCAAATTCACAGTGCCGATTTCCGGCGAGCATACAATCGAAGCCCGCAGCGGTGCCTGCAGCGATACCATTGCCATCCGCAAGGTCGATAAGCCCAACCCCGCCTACGTGAAAGCGGGCGGCGAGGTTGTGAACTGGTTTGACCGCGAGGACGAGATCGTCAAGGAGGGGTATTTCTCCATCAAGGATTCTATGGGAGATGTCAAGGCCCATCCGCAAGCCTCTGCTGTGCTGAATGAGCTTATTGCCCCGCTGCAGGCCAAGGCCGCAGCCGCCTACGGCGATGTTGCTAAAAATATTCGGATTCCCGAATCCATGCAGCGCATGATGGACAAAATGAGCGTGGAGGCCACCCTGAAGCAGATGGGTAAGCTGGTCACACCCGCCTTTGTACATGAGCTGAACGCCGCATTGAATCAGGTAAAAAAGGAGGGGTGAGCGCAGGTCCTGTAAGGCAGTGCCACAACTACATTGAAAATTTTGTAAAAAGAAAGAGAGAAACAATACTATGGCTAACAAGAAAAACGACCCCAACCATCTCGGTTTCGGCCGCCTGATGGCGTGGAAAAGTTCGGACATTGCTATGGCCGGTCTGAACGTAATCGTTCTGGGCTATCTGAGCATTTATTGCAGCGACACCCTTGGCATTGCACCCGCAGTTGTGGGTACTGTGCTGATGGTAAGTAAAATCATCGACGCTTTTACGGATATTTTTGCGGGCTGGCTGGTCGATAACACCCATACCAAGCTGGGCAAGGGCCGCCCCTATGAGCTTGCCATTGTCGGCGTTATGCTCTGCTCTCTGGGCCTGTTCTCCGGCAGCCCTGCATGGAGCAACACGCTGAAAGTTGTGTGGATTTTCTGTATGTACACGCTGGTGTTCTCCATCTTCACCACCCTGCGCGGTGCGGCCAACACACCGTACACCATCCGCCACTTCAGCAACAACCCCATCCTGATTCGCAAGGTTGCCTCCTACGGTGGCGTTATCACGATGGCCGGTTCGATGATTGTCAGCATCCTGTTCCCCATCGTAATGAGCAAGCTGGCCACCAGCGCCGGCGGCTGGCGTACCACTGTGGCAATCTTTGTCCTTCCCCTGCTGCTGATTTCTCTGCTGCGTTTCTTCTTCTGCAAGGAGGATCCCAGCGTGGACGGCGGTGACGAGCAGTTCCAGCCGGTCCGTCTGAATGAGATTTTCTCGATGTTCCGCCGCAACAAATATGTCTGGCTGTATGCTATTATTATGCTGTGCTATAACATCAGCACCTCTCTGGCCGTTACGACCTACTACTTCAAGTACATCATCGGCAACACCGCTATGATGAGCGTTACCTCCATTTTCAGCATTGTGCTGCTGCCGCTGATGCTGGTATTCCCGTGGATTATGAAGAAAATCGGCGGTATGAGCAAGATGGTCGGTGTTTTTGCCTGCATCGGTATCGTTGGTTACATCATTGTTTTCGTCTCCGGCGCAAACCTGACCGGCGTCCTGCTCGGCGGTGTGCTGGGCGGTCTGGCCGGTCTGCCTTTGGCATACTACGGCGTTCTGTTCATTATGAACTGCTGCACCTATAACGAGATGATTGGCCTGCCCCGCATGGATGGCTCTGCCGGTATTCTGGCAAACTTCATGGGCAAGTGCGGCGGCGCCATGGGCAGCTTCATCACCGGCATCCTGCTCAGCGTCGGCGGTTACATTGCCGCAGAGGGTACGGTTGATCAGCCCGCAAGCGCACTGATGATGATTCGCATTGACTATGCGCTCGTCCCCGCCGTGCTGATGATTGTGATTGCAGCCTGCTCCTTTGGCTTTATGAAGCTGGAAAAGAAAATCCCCGCATGGGAAGCCGCCCCGGCTGAAAACGCCTGAAACAGAAATGATTGATTTATAAAACAGTTCTGAAATAACAGACCGCGCATTTCCCGGCAAGGGGAGATGCGCGGTCTGTCTTTTTGCAGATAAAGAGTATCAAACAAAGAAAATCACTTAAAAAAGTGTTTATACGTAAGTGAACACTTTAACTTTCAGGACGGTCGGCTCAAAGAAAGTCATCAAAGCGGTCTCGTCACCGTTCAATCGGCGTGTCACTTTCCACTCGCCGTTTTCCATGCGGCCTTCCTCCACGGAAAGTAAATCCAGATTGGGCTTGTCTGCTTCCGCAGAAACAAACTGCAGTCCGCAGCGGTTTACAACAAGCATACATTCATCTTCAGACAGTTTCATAGCCAGACAAACGCCGTCCTTTTGCTGAATCATGGGATGTTCTACAATGGCATAGACCGTAAATTTGCCAAAGTTCATAGCGCACTGGTCTTTACGCTCGCTGCAGACAGCCTGTAGGTTCTTTGTGCCGTAGCGTTCGCCCAACAGCGGCATAAGACTGTTCAGTGTACGGCCGTACCAGCCGTATTCCGCCGTATTCTGCGGCGTTTTAAGCAAGGGATCGGTTACGTCCATGCCAAATAAATATCCTTGGGTTCCGGTAAAAGGCTGCCCCATATTTTCAAAGCCAAAGGGGGCATAGCAAAGTGCATGATAATGACCGACCGTATAGAGCATACGCGGGCCGGAATAGCTGTGTGTACTGCATTCGGGAATCATTAAAGGTTTACCGCGGCGGGTATACTCGTCACAAATGTTACAGAAATCATGAACATAAATATCGGGCGTATGTAGGTCAATGCAGGGGGCACCGTACTGCCAGACTTCATACATACGGGAAACCGGCCCACCGCTGGGATAAGTGCCCGGTTCGCCGCCCTTGTCCAACCAGCAGTTTGCAGTCATGGGCAATGGATATTCCTTTTTTCCGGCCTGAGCAACACGGTTGACATAGCGTGAGATATAATATGCACTGAAAATTTCCTCTGCAACTGAGCCAAATACTTCGCCCCAACTGCCTGAGGTTGCACCGTTCTCGACAGCCTCCTGCACGTCCTGCACCATTGTTTCGATGTGAGAACGCATATACTCGGCAAAGTCCTGCGGAACATCTGCAGCAAATGCAACATCGGCCTCGTCGGAACGTTCCCGAGCAGTTCCCAAAAGTCCGGTTTCGTTCTCCACCCGAACGGCAAGAACGGTGTTTTCCTCACCATCGAGTGTGCGCAGATGTCGCATCAGTCTGCCAAAGGCACGGGCATCAGCAGCACAGGTCTCCTCGCACAGATAAGAAAGGGTCGTATACAGCATACCATAGGCGTTTTCGCGGGGCGCTTTGTTTTTCCCTTTGACAATCTGGCCGCGCCGGAACCTCTGTAAATCTGTCTTTACCCATGCAGGAGCGTACATACATTCGGCGTTTTTCCAACTGCCAAACCAAAGCAGAACAAGGTGCTTGCCTTTGCCACGTGCCTGCAACACAAGGCCGTCCAGCAAAGAGAAGTCAAACTGTCCTTCCTCTGGCTCGACCTGGTCCCATGTGATTGGCAGCAGCAGGGTATTCATGCCGAGTTGCTCGGCAGTTTGCCAGACGCCCTCCATATATTCCACAGATGAAGAATTGGAATTGCCGACTTCACCGGCAAGCATGATATAGGGCTTGTCGTGTAGTGTCAGCACCGTGCCGTTTGCTTGTTGTTTCAATGTGGGAATTGACATAATATACCTCCTGACAGAAATTTTTAGGTATCTCAATTATAATGGGAAATCTGTATTCCTAAAAGAAACAAATTCGACACAGAGAGTAAGAAATAGCTCTCATCAATATTTTGGGTGTTTTCTTGCATAGGGTGCGACGCTTTCAGAGTACGCGAACTGTAACGCAAGCATAGCGTTTGGATATCCACAACGCATTTTTGGGGTGAACCCCAAACCCCCGCGGCTACGCAAATGTTACGATTTTCTCAATTATAGCCACTTTCCATTGACAGGCTGGGAGGCTGTATGTTATCCTGAACTTGCAGAGATTCTCTGCGCAGCACCTTTACAACTGAATACACAGCATAACAGGTACTTTACTCTCCCAGTGGGGCGCACAGCATGGTCACGGCAGACCATAACCCATGACTGGGGAGAGGGCATAATGATACTCCTGCTGCCCCACGCGTCAGATGGGGTGACTGAGTTAGGATTGTAAGAAGTAAGATCCTAACAAGGTCAGTGAACGGCTGTATGCCAACAGCCTGCCTGTTATGTTCCCACTGTCTGGGGGCAAGCGGCAAATAAGACATTTTCCCAAGCACTTATTTTGATGCACACGGTCTTTTTACTATCTGTGTGATTGACGCTATCATGCGTATTATTTGATTTTTATTGAATTTCCATCAAGATTTGCGGGGAAAGTGTACCCTTACGCCAGAACAGAAAATAGATAAGAGGCCCGGAGGGCTTTACCAAAATCGGTAAAGTCCTCCGGGCCTCTTTTTTCTCCCCGGAAGGTGTATTCAAAAGGGTTACACGAAACAACAAAAAAGGAGATGAGCAAATGGCAAAAAGAAGTGTTCATTATGCCCGCGGACCTCCAGAGTGAATCAGAATTGATTCACTATCTTGCATCAAAACCGAAAAAGTGAATCAAACCTGATTCACTCGCATACCGCGCCCAAACGCGCCCTGTGTGGGGCGGATGCTCTGCATCGCACACGGACGCGACATCACCCGCAAAACCGCCGCTTGGCGCGTTTGTGGGGCTGTGGGGCGGCGTGAGCCGTACAACTTACTACTGGAGAGTAAAACTTACTACACACAAAATTACGATACTATGAGATAATAGATGTATACCAAACAAGAAAGGATGATGCAAATGACTTTTACGAAACTTCCGAAAGCAATCACTGCAGAAGAACTGCTTTCCACACCGCTACCGCCCGTAAAGTGGATTATCCCCGGCTTGCTTCCCGCTGGGTTGGCTTTGTTTGCCGGTCCCAGCAAGGCGGGCAAAAGCTGGCTGACATTGTGGCTTTGCCTACAGGTCGCGCAAGGTAAGCCTGTGTGGGGTCGGGAAATTGAGTCGCGCACGGTGCTGTACCTCTCGTTGGAGGACATGCTCAACCGCCTGCAAGACCGTCTGTTCCGGCTTGTGGGCAGCGAGGATACGCCAGAAAAGCTGATTCTGCAAACCGAATGCCAAAGTATCGGACAAGGATTGGAGGAACAGATTGTGGACTTTGTTCATAACTATCCGGATACCGGGCTGGTAGTCATTGATACCTTGCAGAAAGTCCGTTCCTGCGACCAAAGTGGCAGTATGTACGCCAGTGACTACAAGGACGTTAGTACGCTGAAATCCCTTGCAGACAAGTACGGCATCTGTATTCTGCTGATTCACCATCTGCGTAAGCAGGCAGCATCTGACCCATTCGACCAGATTTCCGGTTCCAATGGTCTGATGGGTGCAGCGGACACCACATGGGTCATGCAGCGCAAGCGAACGAGCAAGAATGCTGACATTATCCTGACCGGGCGCGATTTGGACAGGCGAACGCTGTATCTGCATGAGGAAAACTGCATCTGGCTGTTGGACGAGGAAGAAACTGCGGAAGAACAGCGACTGAAAGCTGTGCCGGAATATCTTTGGAGAGTTGCGGATTACATCGAGCAAGCCGGAAAGTGGCAGGGGACTGCTACCGAGTTGTTATCTGCAGCTGGTGTTGACGGCGTTTTGCCCCATATGCTTACCCGAAAAATCGTGGAACACTTTGACATGGTATTTACACCAAAGGTTATCCGCTATGAAACTCATCGCACATCGCAGACGCGCTTGCTGAAGTTTTCGCATTCTGAAAATGACGCTGATGACGCTAATGACGCTGATATTGACATAACTCAATTATCTGGCTGGGATATCTCAAAAATAGCGTCACAAGCGTCATTAGCGTCATCGGCCAAGCCTTGGCGCGGAAAATATGGGGCGTAACCTCGTGGAAAACACCTTAAACGATACAAATATAAGCGTAGGCACGACGATTTGTGTAAC
>OKSE01001287.1_pt1 | contig 12503 bp, 10 predicted proteins | sample 1633631 | NCBI WGS metagenome assembly OKSE01 (sample SAMEA3541555, study PRJEB24748) | human gut metagenome | biome: human gut; feature: human-associated habitat; material: faeces | place: China | collected 2012 | reverse complement strand
CGCGTAAGTTCAAAACCACGGTAGTGATCCCGCCGCAGAACGATATCGATCTGCATGCCAACGACATGAACTTCGTGGCAATCGCCGAAAACGGCAAGCTGGTAGGCTTCAACCTGCTGGTGGGCGGTGGGCTTTCTATCGAACACGGCAACAAGAAAACCTACGCCCGCACGGCGAGCGAGTTTGGCTATCTGCCGCTGGAGCATACGCTGGCGGTGGCCGAAGCCGTCGTGACAACTCAGCGTGACTGGGGTAACCGAACCGATCGTAAAAATGCCAAAACCAAATACACGCTGGAGCGCGTGGGGGTTGAGACGTTTAAAGCGGAAGTGGAGCGTCGCGCGGGGATCAAATTTGAACCGATCCGTCCATATGAGTTCACCGGACGAGGCGATCGTATTGGCTGGGTTAAGGGCATTGATGATAACTGGCACCTGACGCTGTTTATCGAAAATGGTCGCATCCTTGATTATCCGGGGCGTCCGCTGAAAACCGGCCTGCTGGAGATCGCGAAGATCCACAAAGGCGATTTCCGCATTACGGCGAACCAGAATCTGATCATCGCCGGTGTACCGGAAAGCGAGAAAGCGAAGATCGAGAAGATCGCCAAAGAGAGCGGGTTAATGAATGCCGTCACGCCGCAGCGTGAAAACTCGATGGCCTGCGTCTCGTTCCCGACTTGCCCGCTGGCGATGGCGGAAGCAGAGCGTTTCCTGCCGTCTTTTATCGACAACATCGATAATTTAATGGCGAAACATGGTGTCAGCGATGAGCATATCGTGATGCGTGTAACAGGCTGCCCGAACGGTTGTGGTCGCGCGATGCTGGCGGAAGTGGGCCTAGTGGGTAAAGCGCCGGGTCGCTACAACCTGCATCTTGGCGGCAACCGCATTGGGACACGTATCCCACGGATGTATAAAGAAAACATCACCGAGCCGGAAATCCTGGCGTCGCTTGATGAACTGATAGGGCGCTGGGCGAAAGAGCGCGAAGCGGGTGAAGGCTTCGGCGACTTTACGGTGCGTGCGGGCATCATTCGCCCGGTGCTCGATCCGGCGCGCGATTTGTGGGATTAACCATCAGCCCGGTCTTGTAGGCCTGATAAGACGCGTGAGCGTCGCATCAGGCAAGGCAAACAGTGAGGAATCTATGTCCAAACTCGATCTAAACGCCCTGAACGAACTGCCGAAGGTAGATCGCATTCTGGCGCTGGCAGAAACTAACGCCGAACTGGAAAAACTGGACGCTGAAGGCCGCGTTGCCTGGGCGCTGGATAATCTGCCCGGTGAATATGTACTTTCTTCCAGCTTTGGCATTCAGGCGGCGGTGAGCCTGCATCTGGTGAATCAGATTCACCCGGATATTCCGGTGATCCTCACCGACACCGGCTATCTGTTCCCGGAAACCTACCGCTTTATTGACGAGTTAACGGACAAACTCAAGCTCAACCTGAAAGTGTACCGCGCTACCGAAAGCGCCGCCTGGCAGGAAGCACGCTACGGCAAACTGTGGGAACAGGGCGTTGAAGGCATTGAAAAGTACAATGACATCAACAAAGTCGAACCGATGAACCGGGCGCTGAAAGAACTGAATGCGCAAACGTGGTTTGCTGGCCTGCGCCGCGAACAATCCGGCAGCCGCGCCAATTTACCGGTGCTGGCAATTCAGCGTGGCGTATTTAAAGTGCTGCCGATTATCGACTGGGATAACCGAACGATATATCAGTATCTGCAAAAACATGGCCTGAAATATCACCCATTATGGGACGAAGGATATTTATCGGTGGGCGATACCCATACAACCCGTAAATGGGAACCTGGCATGTCGGAAGAAGAAACACGTTTCTTTGGCTTAAAAAGGGAATGTGGATTGCACGAAGGGTAAATATTGCCGGATAAATTAAACGCCTCTGTCAGAAATGATGGGGGCGTTTTTATTTTGCGAGCAGTATTCCTGATTTTAAACGTGAACGCCGCTGGAAGAATTATCAGGTATAGAATGGCGTCGGGTGCTTGAGGCTGTCTGGCGTTAAGCATTCGCGAGGTTCCAGATGGACAAAAGCCCCAGGCGATATTTCTATCAACCTGAGGCTTACGTTCGAACCCAAACAATTCGAATGTTAGTCTCTTCTTTGCAGGGAGGCAAGACATGCTGACAAAATATGCCCTTGTGGCAATCATCGTACTGTGTTGTACAGTACTGGGATTCACGCTGATGGTAGGCGACTCGTTGTGTGAGTTGAGTATCAGAGAGCGTGGTATGGAGTTTAAGGCAGTTCTCGCTTACGAATCGAAGAAGTAGCCACCACGCGGGGGTAAAACCCCGCGTACTGAATTGTGATGGTTTGGTCTCCTGCACCCTTTTTAAAATTTATATTTTTTATGTGAATATATAGTCTCTATTTATTATTATGAATTTCAAATGAAAATCATTAATTTATTCATAATGTAAATGTTTTATTGGCTGATATATATCACAGATAATTTTTAAAATATGCGTAAATATCCTTTAAGTTTACTGAAGGATAAAAATATTGTGACTTTCTTTGATTTCTGGGGAAAAACCCGACGCGGCGAGAAAGAAGGGGGCGACGACTATCACCTTCTTTGCTGGCATTCGCTGGATGTGGCCGCGATGGGCTATTTAATGGTTAAAAGAAATTGCTTCGGGCTGGCTGATTATTTTCGTCAATTAGGGATTTCTGACAAGGAACAGGCGGCTCAATTTTTCGCCTGGTTGCTGTGCTGGCACGATATTGGAAAATTTGCCCGCTCTTTTCAACAACTTTACCTGCCCCCTGAACTCAAGATTCAGGAAGGTGCCAGAAAAAATTACGAAAAAATCTCTCATTCAACGCTGGGCTACTGGTTGTGGAATCAGTATTTAAGTGAATGTCAGGAGTTACTTCCTTCATCTTCGCTCTCTCCGCGCAAACTTAGGCGAGTGATAGAAATGTGGATGCCCGTGACGACAGGGCATCATGGTCGGCCCCCTGATCGTATGGATGAATTGGATAATTTTCTGCCTGAAGACAAAGCTGCAGCACGAGATTTTCTCCTTGAAATCAAACCACTGTTTCCGCTCATAGAGATCCCCGCATTCTGGGATGATGATGAGGGCATTGAACTTATAAAACACCTTTCCTGGTATATCTCTGCAACCGTCGTGCTCGCAGACTGGACGGGTTCGTCAACGCGATTTTTTCCACGCGTCGCACACCCAATGGATATTAAAGGTTACTGGCAGAAAACTTTAATTCAGGCTCAAAACGCCTTAACCGTCTTTCCTCTAAAAGCAAAAGTCGCGCCTTTCAACGGAATTAATACGCTGTTTCCTTTTATTGAGAATCCGACACCGTTACAGCAAAAGGTGCTGGATCTGGATATCAGCCAGCAAGGACCGCAGTTATTTATTCTGGAAGATGTGACTGGCGCAGGTAAAACAGAAGCGGCGCTTATCCTGGCGCACAGGTTGATAGCTGCGGGGAAAGCTCAGGGGCTGTTTTTTGGTCTGCCAACAATGGCAACGGCCAATGCCATGTACGATCGGCTGGTCAAAACCTGGCTTGCTTTCTATTCGCCAGAATCCCGCCCCAGCCTGGTGCTGGCACATAGTGCCCGCACATTAATGGACCGCTTTAATGAATCACTCTGGTCTGGTGATTTAGTCGGGTCAGAAGAACCGGATGAACAAACGTTCAGTCAGGGATGTGCGGCCTGGTTTGCCGACAGTAACAAGAAGGCGTTGCTGGCTGAAATTGGCGTCGGCACGCTGGATCAGGCGATGATGGCGGTGATGCCGTTCAAACATAATAATCTGCGGCTTCTGGGGCTGAGTAACAAAATCCTGCTGGCTGATGAGATCCACGCCTGTGACGCTTACATGTCGTGCATTCTTGAAGGGTTGATCGAGCGGCAGGCGCGTGGCGGAAACAGCGTTATTTTGCTTTCTGCCACGTTATCTCAACAGCAGCGCGACAAACTCGTCGCTGCCTTTGCGCGGGGTACAGAGGGCCTGCAAGAAGCTCCGTTCCTGGAAAAGGATGATTACCCCTGGCTGACGCATGTCACGAAATCCGATGTGAACTCACACCGGGTAGCGACGCGCAAAGACGTTGAGCGTAGCGTCAGCGTGGGTTGGCTTCATAGTGAACAAGAGTGTATTGCGCGTATCGAATCGGCGGTAAGTCAGGGGAAATGCATCGCCTGGATCCGGAATTCTGTCGATGACGCTATTAAGGTTCATCGTCAGCTGCTTGCCCGCGGCGTCATTCCTGCTTCCAGCCTTTCACTTTTTCATAGCCGCTTTGCTTTTAGCGATCGCCAGCGAATTGAAACGGAGACACTGGCACGCTTTGGTAAATATTGTAGTTTACAGAGAGCGTCGCAAGTCATTGTTTGTACACAAGTAATTGAGCAAAGCGTGGATATTGACCTGGACGAAATGATCTCCGACCTGGCCCCTGTTGATTTGCTGATTCAGCGAGCAGGACGATTACAGCGGCATATCCGCGATATTAATGGTCAGTTAAAGCGTGACGGAAAGGACGAGCGTTCCCCCCCTGAATTGCTGATTCTGGCTCCCGTCTGGGACGACTCTCCTGGCGACGAATGGTTTGGCAGTGCCATGCGTAACAGTGCATTTGTCTATCCCGATCATGGGCGAATCTGGCTGACGCAGCGTGTGCTGCGTGAGCAAGGTGCTATTCAGATGCCACACGCAGCCCGGCTTCTTATTGAATCCGTCTACGGTGAGGACGTGGTAATGCCGGAAGGATTTGCCCGCAGCGAGCAGGAGCAAGTGGGCAAATATTACTGCGATCGCGCAATGGCTAAAAAGTTTGTGCTGAACTTCAGGCCCGGCTATGCCGCCAATATCAACGATTACCTCCCGGAAAAACTGTCGACACGTCTGGCTGAGGAGTCTGTTTCCCTGTGGCTGGCTACCTGTATTGACGGTGTGGTGAAGCCTTATGCCACCGGTGCTCACGCATGGGAAATGAGCGTTGTCAGAGTGCGCCGAAGCTGGTGGAAAAAACATCGGGATGAGTTTTCTTTACTGGAGGGAGAGGCGTTCAGGCTGTGGTGCATTGAACAGCGACAAGATCCGGAGATGGCAAACGTGATTTTAGTCAACGATGACGAAAGTTGCGGGTATTCGGCTACGGAAGGATTGATTGGCAAGGTTGGTTGAGATGTCTGCGACAGGACTCTCTGAATAGTTGATACACCGAAAAGGATGGAAAGATGGACAACCGACCTGGGATGGTCTTTTTTACGAGAGGATGCGTATGAACTCGTTTTCACTTCTGACAACCCCGTGGTTGCCTGTTCGTTTTAAAGACGGAACGACAGGCAAGCTGGCACCAGTCGATCTGGCTGATGAAAATGTTGTCGATATCGCTGCGCCGCGGGCAGATCTCCAGGGTGCGGCCTGGCAGTTTTTGCTGGGGCTACTACAAACCAGCTTCGCGCCCAAAAATCACGGTCGTTGGGATGATATCTGGCAAGACGGACTGGAGGCTGAAAAGCTACGGGAAGCATTGCTGTCCTTAGAACACGCTTTCCAGTTTGGGGCAGATTCCCCTTCATTTATGCAGGATTTCGAGGCGCTCAAGGGAGATAAAGTTCAGGTCGCTTCGCTACTGCCTGAGATTCCCGGCGCTCAAACAACGAAGTTTAATAAAGACCACTTTATTAAGCGTGGCGTGACTGAACACGTATGCCCTCATTGTTCCGCGTTAGCTCTGTTCTCCCTACAGTTAAATGCGCCATCAGGCGGCAAAGGCTATCGCACCGGTTTGCGCGGCGGTGGGCCGATGACCACTCTGATTGAATTACAGGAATATCAAGGCAATCAACAAACGCCCTTGTGGCGCAAACTGTGGCCCAATGTGATGCCGCAGGATGAAGCCGACTTACCGCTACCCAAAAAATTTGACGATCTGGTTTTCCCCTGGCTTGGCCCGACGCGAACCAGCGAACTGGCCGGTGCGGTGGTAACCCATGATCAGGTCAATAAACTCCAGGCTTACTGGGGAATGCCGCGCCGTATTCGTATTGATTTTAATACCACGACAGTCGGCAACTGCGATATTTGCGGTGAACAGAGCGACGCGCTCCTGAGCCTGATGACGACCAAAAATTACGGTGCGAATTATGCCATGTGGCAGCATCCCTTAACGCCTTACCGTATACCACTTAAAGAGGGTGGCGAGTTTTACTCGGTCAAACCACAACCGGGCGGTTTAATCTGGCGCGACTGGTTAGGCCTTATCGAAACGGGTAAATCAGAAAACAATACGGAACTTCCCGCGCTGGTGGTGAAACTCTTTAATGCCAGCAGTCTGAAACAGGCAAAAGTAGGCCTGTGGGGATTTGGCTATGATTTCGACAACATGAAAGCGCGCTGTTGGTACGAACACCATTTCCCGCTGCTGCTCAAGAAAAAAGAAGGCCAGATACCGAAACTGCGTCTGGCTGCGCAAACGGCTTCACGGATTCTAAGTCTGTTACGAAGTGCATTGAAAGAAGCGTGGTTCTCCGATCCAAAAGGTGCACGGGGTGATTTCAGTTTTGTGGATATCGACTTCTGGAACAAAACTCAGCATCGCTTCCTGAGGTTAGTGCGCCAAATTGAAGAAGGTCAGGATGCGGACGAATTACTCGGCAAATGGCAAAAGGAAATTTGGTTATTCGCGCGTCAGGATTTTGACGAGCGTGTATTCACCAATCCATATGAGCCTGTTGATTTGAAACGCGTTATGACCGCGCGCAAGAAATATTTCACAACATCGGCGGAGAAGCAAAGTGCTAAAGCCGCCAGGGAGAAAAAGCAGGAGGCTGCTGAATGAGTATTGTAAAAGAGGAGCACAAAGCCACGCTGCGCAAATGGCACGAGGAATTGCAGGAGAAACGTGGCGAACGTGCCAGTCTGCGGCGTAGTACGACGGTTAATGATGTTTGTCTGACGGATGGATTTCGCCTGTTTCTGAAGAACAGACAAATAAAGTGGCAGGATGAACCTGAGTGGCGTATCACCGCACTGGCGCTGATAGCCGCAGTTAGCGCCAATGTTAAAGCTATTGATGAACGGCAGCCTTTTGCCGCGCAGCTGGCGGCGGTAATGTCAAAGGGGCGTTTTACTCGTCTGTCGGCAGTAAAAACACCGGATGAATTACTGCGCCAGTTACGCCGCGCAGTCAGATTATTAAACGGTTCCGTCAATCTTGACTCTCTGGCAGAGGGGGTCTTCCGTTGGTGCCAGGAGAGCGACGACCTGCTCAATCATCACCGCCGCCAGCAGCGGCCAACCGAATTTATCCGTATCCGCTGGGCGCTGGGCGCTGGAATATTACCAGGCTGGCGACGCCGATAACGAACAAAATCAATAAAGGACTATCTCATGACAACATTTATTCAGCTTCATTTGTTAACCGCTTACCCTGCTGCCAACCTTAACCGTGATGATACCGGTGCGCCAAAAACTGTGGTGCTGGGTGGAGCAACGCGTCTGCGCGTTTCCTCGCAAAGTCTGAAACGTGCGTGGCGCACTTCTGCACTTTTTGAACAGGCACTGGCGGGCCATATTGGTATTCGCAGTGGGCGTATTGCGCGTGAGGCGGCAACTATCCTGATTGAGAAAGGAATCGAAGAGAAAAAAGTCATCGAATGGGCGGCAAAAATTGCAGATTATCTTGGGAAAGCTAAAAACGACAAAAAACCAAAAGATCCGCTCACTAACGCCGAAACTGAACAGTTAGTCCATATCAGCCCGGCAGAATTTGACGCCGTAAAAGCGCTGGCCCATCAGCTTGCAGAAGAAAAGCGCGCGCCAAAAGAGGAAGATCTCGCGTTGTTACGCAAAGACCGTATGGCGGTAGATATTGCCATGTTTGGTCGTATGCTGGCGAATAAACCCGAGTTTAATGTTGAAGCCGCCTGCCAGGTAGCGCACGCATTTGGTGTCAGTGAAACGATTGTCGAAGATGATTTTTTCACCGCCGTTGATGATTTGCGCCAGGCTTCTGAAGATGCCGGTGCCGGGCATCTTGGTGAAACCGGATTCGGTTCTGCACTGTTCTACACCTATATCTGCATTGATAAAGATCTGCTGGTCGAAAACCTTGGCGGTGACGAAGCGTTAGCTAATCAGACCATACGTGCCTTTACGGAAGCCGCACTTAAAGTCTCCCCAACCGGCAAACAGAACAGCTTTGCCAGCCGTGCCTACGCCTCCTGGGCGCTGGCAGAAAAAGGCACCGATCAACCACGCTCTCTGGCGGCGGCTTTCTATGAACCCATTAATGGCACACGTCAGTTAGATGTGGCGGTGCAGCGTATTACAACGCTTCGCGAAAACATGAATACGGTCTACGAACAGAAGACCGAATGCGCAAGTTTTGACGTGATGAACAAACAGGGAAGCATGAAGGACGTGCTGGACTTTATCTGCGCGTAAGGGGCGGCTTATGAGCCAATATCTGATTTTTCAGCTTCATGGGCCGATGGCGTCCTGGGGGGTCGATGCTCCAGGTGAAGTTCGTCATACCCATGAACTTCCTTCGCGCTCAGCATTGCTGGGGCTACTGGCTGCCGGGGTAGGGATTCGGCGTGATGATACCGAACGCTTAAACGCGTTTAATCGCCACTATTCACTGGTGGTTTGCGCCAGCCGTAACCCGCGCTGGGCACGGGATTATCACACGGTCCAGATGCCAAAAGAGGTGCGTAAAGCACGTTATTTCAGCCGTCGCGAAGAGTTGAGCGACCCTGAGCTTTTGAGCGCGATTATCTCCCGGCGCGACTACTACACCGATGCCTGGTGGATGGTGGCGGTGGCAACAACAACCGATGCGCCTTACAGCCTCGAACAGTTGCAGGACGGTTTACGCCATCCAGTTTTTCCGCTTTATCTGGGGCGAAAAAGTCATCCGCTGGCATTACCTCTTGCGCCGTTACTGCTCGAAGGCAACGCGTGTGATGCCTTATGTAATGCATACCAACAGTATCAGGATCATTTCCATAAACTGAAAGTCTCACTCCCGAAACTTCAGGATGAATGCTGGTGGGAAGGGAAACACGACGGCCTGGTCGCGAGCAAAATATTACGCCGCCGGGATGTTCCTTTAAATCGTCAGCAGTGGCTGTTTGGGGAACGCACCGTCAATCAGGGGCCGTGGCTCAGCAAGGAGGAACCATGTACCTCTCAAGAATAACCTTACATACCGGCCAGCTTTCGCCTGCGCAGTTGCTGCATCTGGTGGATCGCGGTGAATATGTGATGCATCAGTGGCTGTGGGATCTCTTCCCTGGCGGCAAAGAAAGGCAATTTCTTTATCGTCGGGAAGAACTCCAGGGCGCGTTTCGCTTTTTTGTACTGTCGCAGGAACGCCCGGCGGAAAGTGATACGTTCACCATAGAATGCCGGTCATTTGCGCCCGAGCTGTGTACCGGACAACAACTTTGTTTCAACCTGCGGGCGAATCCAACAATCTGTAAAGCGGGCAAGCGCCACGATCTGCTGATGGAGGCGAAACGGCAGGTGAGGGGGCAGGCGGAAGGAAGTGATGTCTGGTTGCATCAACAACAGGCGGCGCTGGGCTGGCTGGCAGCGCAGGGGGAGAGAAGCGGTTTTACACTGCTGGATACCTCGGTTGATGCCTACCGACAACAGCAACTGCGGCGGGAAAACTCCCGGCAACTGATCCAGTTCAGTAGTGTGGATTATACGGGGATGCTTACGGTCACCGATCCTGGGTTATTTCTGCAACGTCTCAGTCAGGGGTATGGCAAAAGCCGGGCGTTCGGTTGTGGTCTGATGCTGATCAAACCTGGAGCAGAGGCGTGACGTTTGTACCGCTGAGCCCGATCCCGTTAAAAGATCGCACCTCCATGATCTTCCTCCAGTACGGTCAAATCGACGTACTGGACGGCGCTTTCGTGCTGATCGACAAAACCGGGATCCGCACGCACATTCCGGTGGGATCGGTCGCCTGCATTATGCTCGAACCGGGAACGAGAGTTTCCCACGCGGCGGTGCATCTGGCCGCCACGGTGGGGACGCTACTGGTCTGGGTCGGTGAAGCGGGTGTTCGCGTCTACTCTTCCGGACAACCCGGTGGGGCGCGTGCTGATAAGTTACTCTACCAGGCAAAGCTGGCTTTAACGGAAGATCTACGCCTGAAGGTGGTGCGCAAAATGTATGAATTACGTTTTCGTGAGCCACCGCCAGCTCGCCGTTCAGTGGAGCAGTTACGGGGAATTGAGGGATCCCGCGTTCGCCAGACGTATGCATTACTGGCGAAACAATATGGTGTGAAATGGAATGGTCGCAAATACGATCCTAAAGACTGGGAAAAAGGCGATGTTGTCAATCGTTGCATCAGTGCTGCCACATCATGCCTGTACGGTATTTCTGAAGCTGCAGTATTAGCTGCGGGATATGCGCCCGCTATTGGTTTTATCCATAGCGGCAAACCGCTTTCATTTGTTTATGACATAGCCGATATCATTAAATTTGATTTGGTTGTGCCAAAGGCATTTGAAATAGCAGCGAGGCAACCCGCAGAACCAGATAAAGAAGTCAGGTTGGCCTGTCGCGATATTTTCCGTAGTAGTAAATTAACGGGCAAGTTAATTCCGTTAATTGAGGAAGTGCTTGCCGCTGGTGAAATTGAACCACCACAACCCGCGCCGGATATGTTACCGCCTGCCATCCCTGAACCTGAAACGTTAGGCGATAGCGGTCATCGAGGACGCGGCGGATGAGTATGATCGTAGTTGTAACGGAAAATGTTCCTCCACGTTTACGTGGACGGCTCGCTATCTGGCTACTGGAAGTGCGTGCCGGTGTGTATGTCGGAGATACATCCAAACGTATTCGGGAGATGATCTGGCAGCAAATCTCTCAACTGGCAGGTTGCGGAAATGTAGTGATGGCTTGGGCGACCAATACCGAGTCAGGTTTTGAATTTCAGACCTGGGGTGAAAATAGACGTATTCCGGTGGATTTGGATGGGTTGCGTTTGGTTTCTTTTCTTCCTGTTGATAATCAATAAGTTATCCGTTCTTTAAAAATAAGGAAATGTTTTAATTTAGTTGGTAGATTGTTGATGCGGAATAAATTTGTTTAAAAACAGTTATGTATGCTTAGTGTGTTCCCCGCGCCAGCGGGGATAAACCGGCCACGATCGGCGATCTGGTTTACGCGTTGCTGTGTTCCCCGCGCCAGCGGGGATAAACCGTTGTGCGAACCTCAGTTATTGTGCCCTGACGAGTGTTCCCCGCGCCAGCGGGGATAAACCGAATTTATTCGGTTTATTCCGTCGGCGCGCGACGTGTTCCCCGCGCCAGCGGGGATAAACCGGGGATTTGCACTCCAGTTGATTGACCCGCAGCGTGTTCCCCGCGCCAGCGGGGATAAACCGCCGCCGTCGAGTGTAATACCCTGATCCATCGCGTGTTCCCCGCGCCAGCGGGGATAAACCGCAGGATTGAAATACAGCCTCGGCCTGGGACAGGTGTTCCCCGCGCCAGCGGGGATAAACCGAGGCGAGGGAGATCAGAGATCAGGCTATTACAGTGTTCCCCGCGCCAGCGGGGATAAACCGGTGTGGTAATTGGTGGTCTGGCTGGTGGTTTAGTGTTCCCCGCGCCAGCGGGGATAAACCGAGAATCTGGACACTGCATATACCGCAATCCGTGTGTTCCCCGCGCCAGCGGGGATAAACCGCCAGCCGTTCAGTATTGCCGGTGTCAGCAAAAGTGTTCCCCGCGCCAGCGGGGATAAACCGGAAAAGCTACTTTTGTGTTCAACTGATGCATTGTGTTCCCCGCGCCAGCGGGGATAAACCGCCGCGCAAATCCAGCGAGCCGCCGACGCTCAGTGTTCCCCGCGCCAGCGGGGATAAACCGTTGCAAACCGTGGCAAACGCAATTAACAAAAAGTGTTCCCCGCGCCAGCGGGGATAAACCGAATCTATTGTGAATTTGAAATGGTCCAGCACTGTGTTCCCCGCGCCAGCGGGGATAAACCGGGTAAAAACACGGTCTGAACCGACATTCATGTGTGTTCCCCGCATCAGCGGGGATAAACCGGGCGCACTGGATGCGATGATGGATATCACTTAGAATTCCCCGCCCCTGCGGTAGAACTCCCAGCTCCCATTTTCAAACCCATCAAGACGCCTTCGCCAGCTCCTTCACCAACGGTAGCATTATCCGCATAACGTCACGGCAGCGACGTTCTATTCTTCCAGGAAGTGCCTTATCAATATGCTGTTGATTATCCAGTCTTACGTCATGCCAGCTATTTCCCGCAGGGAATGCGGCTGTTTTTGCGCGTTGCTGATAACCATCCTTATTCCCAAGATTCCAGTTAGTCGCTTCCACCGAAAGTACAGCAATGCCCGCTTTGTCGAATATTTCTGCGTCATTACAACACCCAGTGCCTTTCGGATAATTTTTATTCAAACCCGGATTGGTCGTTGCGGCTATTCCGTG
>OKSE01001285.1_pt1 | contig 12514 bp, 10 predicted proteins | sample 1633631 | NCBI WGS metagenome assembly OKSE01 (sample SAMEA3541555, study PRJEB24748) | human gut metagenome | biome: human gut; feature: human-associated habitat; material: faeces | place: China | collected 2012 | reverse complement strand
TGTTGCGGGGAAGGCGTAAAGCTGACAGAGTTTCTTTCTCTGTTTTCGGAGCAGTTACAGCATCCCTTCCGCCTTTCTTTGAATGGATATACCGTCCGCTGTGTGTTTGCGGCACTTTGTATGTATGCTCTGGCGATTGGCTATTATTACACCTCAAAAGGAAATAAGAGAATGGGCGAGGAATACGGTTCTGCAAAATGGGGAGATGCAGCAGCCTTGAACAGAAAATATAGAGATAAAACCAACAACATCATTCTTTCTCAGCATATCTCAATGGGACTTGACGGCAGAAAGCATAAGCGAAATCTGAATGTCATTGTTGTGGGCGGCTCGGGTGCAGGCGAGACCAGAGGGTATGTTCTGCCGAATATTATGGAGTGCAACTGCTCCTATATTATTGCAGATCCAAAGGGCGAAATCCTAAGAAAGACAGGTGGACTGTTGGAAAAGGAAGGCTATGAGATTTGTGTTTTGAATTTGGTAGACCTTGAAAAATCGGATTGCTATAACCCTATTGCTTATCTCAGAAGTGACCATGATGCACTGAAGCTTGTGACCAATCTCATTAAAAACACCAATGAGAAGGGGCAGAAAAGCAGTGATCCCTTCTGGGATAAATCCGAGGCGGCAATTTTACAGGCATTTATCCTGTATCTGCTGCATGAAGCACCTGCAAGTGAACAGAATTTTTCTACCGTTATGTATATGATAGAAAATGCTGCCGCAAGCGAGGAGGACGAAAGCTATAAAAGCCCTGTGGACTTGCTTTTTGATGATTTGGAACGGAAGAATCCGGAGCATATCGCACTGAAAATGTATAAGGTTTTCAAACAGGCGGCGGGTGTAATAAGATGAAAGAGACTTTTTAGTACCTTAACAGATTAAAGATTCTCTTTGAGCTTATTACTTTTGGCTCAAATACAGAGGAAAGGAGCAGAACATGAGTAGTGAGAAAATAATTGTATTATATGAACGATTAAGCCGAGAGGATGAGAACCTTGGGGAGTCGTACAGTATATCAAATCAAAAGAAGCTGCTGGAAGATTATTGCAGAGAAAAAGGGTGGACCAGGTTCAGGCACTTCACTGATGATGGTATATCCGGCACAACCTTTGACAGACCATCCTTTAAGGCTATGATACAGCTTGTGGAAGATGGAGAAGTGGAAACCATTATTCTAAAGGATATGAGCCGGTTAGGGCGGGATTATCTTGTGGTAGGTCAGCTCCGTGAGTTCTTTCGCAAAAAGGGAGTTCGTCTGATTGCAATTAACGATAATCATGACAGTTACAATGGAGATGACGATTTCCTTGTATTCAGGGATGTTATGAATGAAATGTATGCCAAGGATATCAGCAAAAAGATAAAATCCACATTCAAATCCAAGGGAAAATCCGGAAAGCATGTGGCAAGTGTTACACCATACGGATACCTGAAAGATGAAAATGACGGAAACCATTGGATTGTGGATGAAGAAGCTGCCGAAATTGTGAGGCTGATATTCAAATGGACTATTGATGGGCTGGGTCCTTATCAGATAGCAAAACTTCTGCAGGAGAAAAAAGTGGAAATACCGGCAGTGCATATGGCACGCTTCGGGCAGGGGAATAACAGAAACAAGAAAGTGAAAGACCCTTATGGATGGGGTTCTTCTACAGTAGTCGGGATATTGAAGAAAAGGGAATACTTAGGTCACACGGTCAATTTTAAAACACAGAAGCATTTTAAGGATAAAAAGAGCCATTATGTATCAGAGGACAACTGGGTAATATTTGAGAATACGCAGGAGCCGATTATTGACCAGCAGACCTTTGATACAGTGCAGAAATTACGGGAAAATGTAAGGAGATACCCGGACGGATGGGGAGAGCATCATGTTCTTACCGGTCTTATGTATTGTGCTGACTGTGGTGCAAAAATGTATGTGCACCGGACAAGCAATGGAAAGAGGATTGCCCAGTATACCTGTTCTGCTTATACCAAGGTACCTTGCGGAACATTGTGCAAGACACAGCACAGGATTAACGAGTCAGTGGTGCTGGAACTGATAGGAGACACACTCAGGGCAATCTTTGAATATGCAAAGTATGACCGGAGCGAGTTCATAGACACCATAACAATGGCACAGTCAACACAGGAGGATGCAGAGGTAAAAAAGGTCAGGGCAAGAATCGCAGTGGCTGGAAATCGCTGTGAGGAGCTGGAGAAGCTAATCTGCCGTATTTATGAGGACAATATTCTCGGCAAACTACCGGACAGCAGATATGAGGTTCTTGATAAGCAGTATGCCAGGGAAAAAGCGGAGCTGGATGCAGAGATTAAGGAGCTGGAAGCGAAGCTCACAGAATATGAGAAAAGCAGAAATTCTGCCGGCAAGTTTATTGCACTGATTGATAAATATGAGAAGTTCGAGGAACTGACACCGGCAATGGTAAATGAATTTGTTGATAAGGTGCTGGTGCATGAAAGAGACAGAAAGGGGAGCATCCAAACCACGCAGGAGATTGAAATCTATTTCAATTTTGTTGGTCGGTATGTTCCACCGGCAATGATGACAGAACCTACTGCTGAAGAGCAGGCTGAGATTGACCGGATTAACAGAATCAAGGACAGGAGACATCAGCAGTATTTACGAAGAAAAGAAAGTGGATGGCAGAGGAAATATGAAGAGCGTGTAAAAAATGAAAAGCGTGCAAAAATGCAGGCAATGAAAGAAGAAATCCGCAGGCAGGACAGGGAGAACGGAGTCTATGCAACGGCAGGCAGTCTTGCATTGGAACCGACGATTGGAATGCCTGAATAGGATTTCGCAGAAAGCACTTGAGAGAAGTCTTGGGTGCTTTTTTCATGCTCAAATTTCCGCAGGAAATGCAGGGCAACCGGAGAAGTTGAACTGTGTTATCCGTCCTGTGGGATGACAGATTTCAACTCCTTCGGAGCAGAGTACAGAGGTGCAACCTTTGTCGGAGTTGAGAGGCAGAGCCTTCATCAGGTCAAGGGCAGAAGCCCTGCCCAGTTTATTGTCGTAGCGACAATAAGTACTGGGTATTACTTGCCGCAAACGCAAGGGTTTATCGGCTCCGCCATCAAAAAAACAAAACAGTGGAGAGGAGAGAAAAGACAATGAAAGCTTCAAGGCATAATGGCAGAAGTGGAAAGCATGGAGTCTATGATGTAAAGCATAATGACAGGGATTTTGATGTGGAGCACAGTGAACATATTGATTCGGAAAGAACAAAGCAGAATGTTTACTGGGACTGCTATCAGGGTTACAGTTTTGCGGGCAGTTCCCAAGAGAGGCAGTTTAATTTTACAGAAATTGAGCGTGCCTATTACTATGAGCATTATTCAGATTTTGTGGATGCACAGAATGAGAGGAATGAGCAGGCAAGGCATCCGGAGAGAAACAGAACGATTGATGATGTACTGAAAAACAATAAGACCTGCCCGGAAGAAAGCGTGATACAGCTTGGCAATATAGACCATGCGGTTACACCGGATGTGCTAGCTAAGGTATCAGCAGAGTTCTTTGACGAGTTCAATAAAAGATATGGCTCCCACATTCATATATTGGACTGGGCACTGCACCTGGATGAGGCAACCCCGCATATTCATGAGAGGCATGTATTTGACGCAAAAAACAAATATGGAGAATTATGTCCCCAGCAGGATAAGGCACTGGAAGAGCTTGGCTTTGAACTGCCTGACCCAGCAAAAAAGAAAGGGAAATACAATAACCGGAAAATGAACTTTGATGCAGAATGCAGAAAATTGTTTTTGGAGATAGCACAGAGAAACGGAGTGCAGGTGGAGTGTGAGCCGGTTTATGGTGGTGCAGGCTATCTTGAAAAGCAGGACTTTATAATTGAAAATCAGAAAAAGCGAATTGCAGAGAAGCAGGCAGTTCTGGATGAGATTACCATGAGAGTTTTGGATATGGAGAATTTTGTGGAACAGGTAGCTGAGGATGCCTATGAAAAAGCGTGTGAGGCAGTATCTGATACAATGGCAGAGCAGACCAGGGCGGAAGATATTGAGGAGCTTCGCAGATATAAAAAGTGGCTGACCTCGGATGAGAGAAAGACACCAAAGGACAAGCGGGATTTTGTCGGAAGGTGTCTTGATAATTTGGAAAACAGGCTCAGGGGCATGGCACAGAAAGTAGCCGGGAAAGTAATGGAAACATTGCAAAATCCACGCATAAAGGAGCAAAAGAAGTCTGAGGTAAAGGAACATGCAAGGAAGTCAGTCCGTGCCCTTCTTGAGGCAAACAGGAAGCTTGTAGAGGAGCAGAGAGCAAAGGTGGCAGAAACACCAGCACACAAAAAAGCAAGGGGAGAGGAATTGGGATAAGCATGAATGTATTTGCAGTAGTGAAAGAAAATGTCACTGCAAGGCAGGTGGCTATGCAGTATGGCATCAAAATCAACCGGAGTGGGCTGGCTTGTTGTCCGTTTCATAAAGACAAGACTCCCAGCATGAAGATTGATAAGAGATACTATTGTTTCGGCTGTGGAGATACCGGAGATGCGATAGATTTTGTGGCAAAATATTTCGGGCTTGCACCAAAGGAAGCTGCAATGAAGATTGCATCTGACTTTGGACTGAATTATGACGCAACCAACCGGGCACCACCGAAAAAGATGGCACCAAAGAAAACACCGGAGCAGATACTGGATGAAGAGCAGAAGCAGTGTTTTTGTGTTCTGTCAGACTATTATCATCTGTTAAGGAAATGGAAAACAGAATATGCACCGAAGAGCATGGATGAGGAATGGCATCCCTGCTTTGTAGAAGCTCTGCAGAATATCAGTAAAGTGGAATATCAGCTTGATATTCTCCTTGAAAAGGATATCCCTGACAGAGCTTCTGTTGTTTCTGACATTGGAAAGGGGGTGAAGTCGATTGCAGGAAGAATTGAAGAGTATCGGAGAAGTCAGGGCGATGCTGGAGAGCACAGAAAAGGGAGAAGTCAGGAAAACAGTCGGTAACTATCGTCTGATTTTGATGAATGACCCTAATCTGCAGGGTGCATTCCGTCTGAACATGTTTACGGATAAAATCGACATTACAAGGGATTTGGGATGGTATCGTGAAAGCGACAGCCTGACGGATGTTGATTTGAAATTCCTTGTTGTCTACCTTGAAAAGCATTATGGATTATCCAACGAAAAGCGGATTGAGGATGTGATAAAGGTCGTGGCAAATGAAAACAGATACCATCCGGTTCTTGACCGCATCAATTCCATAACATGGGATGGCAGGGAGAGGATACGCTATGCACTGCATCACTTCTTAGGGGCAGAGGTCAGTGAGTACACCTATGAGGTAATGAAGCTTTTTATGATAGGGACGATAGCAAGAATTTCATGCCCGGGCATCAAGTTTGAAGTAATGCTCTGCCTGGTAGGTGGTCAGGGAGCCGGTAAATCCACTTTTCTGCGTTTCCTTGCCATGGAAGATGACTGGTTTACGGATGACTTGAAGAAAATGGATGATGATAATGTATACCGAAAAATACAGGGGCATCTGATTATAGAGTTCCCTGAAATGGTGGCAATTCTCAATGCCAAGAATGTGGAAGATACCAAGTCCTTTATGAGCAGACAGAAAGACACTTACAAGACCCCATACGACAGGCATCCCAAAGACCACAAGAGGCAGTGCGTGTTTGCCGGTTCATCAAATTCGCTGGATTTCCTGCCTATGGACAGGTCGGGAAACCGAAGATTTCTGCCTATTCTTTGCAATATGGAAGAGGCGGAAACTCATATACTCGATGATGAAAAGACATCAAGGGAATATATCGACCAGATGTGGGCAGAGGCTATGGAAATCTACAGGAGTGGCAAATGCCAGCTGAGGCTTCCGAAAGAGATGGAAAAAGAGCTTTGTGAGTATCAGAAGCAGTTTATGCAGGAAGATACCAAGAAAGAGCTGATTCTTGACTATTTGGAGCATTACGAGGGAAGCATGGTATGTTCAAGGCAGTTATATTCTGAGGCATTGGGAAATGACGGAAATCCGGCACAATGGGAAATTCGTGAGATTAATGACATTATGAATAACTGCAGTGATTGGATTGCCTTTAGTAATCCAAGACATTTTCCTGAACCATACCGCAGGCAGAAAGGATGGGAGAAGCCTGACAACAGAGGTCAGGATTTTCAACCGATAACCAAGGAGCAGATGGAGCAGTTATCATTGCCACCGGAGTGGATGGAGAGATAAATGCCTGATAGGTTGTCGGCTGGTTGTCTATCCCGTTGCCAACCCCGTTGTCGGTTCTATGTTCTATAAAACCTTATATTTACTATGTTTTTAAGGGATATATATAGTTCTGACAACGAAAGCAACGGAATATTTGAGAAAAAGTAAATTTAGGAAAAGTAACTATAAATAAAAGGAATTGAGAGTTTTTAGAGGTCGGTTGTCAGCTTCCGGTTGTCAGCTGAAAGAGGCTCTTCCTTACCAGGCAGACATAAAGGAGAACACAAATGGAGAATAGAAAATCACACACACCGGTAGCACTCAGAAAGCAGATAGGTGGCACAATGTATGTTGTGAGAGTGCATTTCAATGAGGATGCCGAAGAAAGCATGAAGGACAAGATAAAGAGGCTGATTGAGAATGATGTTAGGGCAAATCAGCATACGGCATAGGTAGAAAAGCATATGGAAAACTTGCATATATTGTGGTATAATTAGTATGTTCAATAAGAGCGAAAAATAAGAATATTCTTAACAGATGAATTTATGGAAGGGTGAATTTATCATGAGGAAGAATGTAAAAATCATTGTTGGTGTCGTTGTGCTTATTCTTGTACTCGTTGTTGGTTCTTTTGTAGGACTCATAATTAACCGTACCAACGACCATAAATTTGGGAGATATGTATCAACGGAAGGTCCTTGGGGAATGACTGCCACCTGGGTATCGGAGGACAGTGCCAGTTATCTTGTCTGCAAGAAGGAAAACGATGAACCGTTTGCCAATGTTACAGCCTATTTTCAGGGTGTGGACGGTTGGCAGGCCTATGAGTTGAATAGCATCGATAGAATTGTTTATCTGGACATTGTAAAAGATGGCGTTGTTGTTGACGGCACCAGCGGCTATATGAAATTTGATGGAACTACATTTACTATTACAGATCTGGACAAAGATACCTTTGGTGCAGATGAATTTCATTATGTCATTACCGATAAGGAGTTCAGTCCCGATTAAAGTGTCAAACCTATTCCAGTTTGGGCATGAGGTTGCCGAAAATCAAAAGTGAATAAAAATGACTTTATAGCCATTGTGGAGAAATCTACAGTGGCTTTTTTCATGCAATGAAATGTATGGGTACTAAAAAGTCTTTGACATTTTGTTTCAGGCAAAACAGCAAAATCCATTTTGGTCTCAACGGCGGTCAGATTGGCCGCGTTTAATTTGCCCGAGATTGCAAGGGTGACGGAAAAGGATGAAATGTTTCTGAATACCATCGGAAACAGGAAAAAGGCGGTGTTTGCTGTCATTTCAGATAATGATACCAGTTTGAACTTTATCGTAAGTATGCTTTATTCGCAGACATTTCAGGAGCTTTACCATGAGGCGGACAGTAACGGCGGCAGACTGCCTGTTCATGTAAGGGTAATGATGGATGAATTTTCCAATGTCGCATTGCCGGAAAACTTTGAAAAGGTGCTTGCTACCTGCCGAGGACGGGAGATTTCCATAAACATTATCATACAGAACATGGCACAAATAAAGGCAATGTTTAAGGATAGCTGGGAAAATCTGACGGGCAACTGTGATACCTATATCTATCTGGGAGGCAATGAAAGCACTTCTCATGAGTATATTTCCAAATCTTTGGGGAAAGAAACCGTTGACGTAAAAACCAGAGGTGTCACACATGGCAGAAACGGCTCCTCAAGCAATAACTTCCAGAGTGTGGGAAGGGAACTGCTCACACCCGATGAGGTGCGCATGATAGATAATAATTACGAGGTTGTCATAATCAGAGGAGAGCGAGCTGTGATGGATAAAAAATTTGTATTGCAGAAACACAGGAATATCAAATTTACGGAGGATGGCGGTGCGGAACCCTATGAGAAAAAGGAATTTGCCGACTACTCCGATGTTGATCTACATCAAGATTTTGATGTGGATGAGATAGAAGTCATTGAATTTGATTAAGGAGGAATTAAAATGGATACACGAAAAAGGATAAAAATTTTGAAGGGAATAGATGTAAGAAAGATTTATAAGCTGTTTGCAACGCTTATTTTTTCCATGCTGTTCTGCACAGCGAAAGCCTTCGCCGCAGGAACAGACCCATTGGCGGCAATCAATAATCTTTCTACATTTGTGTTTGCGGCGATTAAGGCGGTTGGTGTGATTATCCTCGGTTGGGGTGTTGTGCAGATTGGCTTGGGCGTGCAGGGGCATGACCCCACACAGAAAAGTAATGGTTTTCTGTCATTTTTTGGTGGACTGATTATTGCTTTTGCAAAGGAGATATTGGACTTGATTTTGTGATAGAGATAGTTGGTTTCAAAAAATGAAAAATTTTCAAGTTTTGAAAGTGGGGTGTTGTGGATATGGATGAAATGTAATAAAATGAATAGAAAGAATGTTCTCAAAAATGAAAAGTATTCACCTTAAATGAAAATTTTTATAACATATGCTTGGTAGGAGATGAAAAACATATGCAAAGAGAAATGAAAAGTGTAAACAATATATTTGGTGATTTTCTTGTAAAGAGCGGTTTGTATGATGAAATAGAGATTACAGAGGATAATATTTTTGAATTGGCTGATTTGATAGGCGGGCATGTAAAAATAGAGAGTTATTGTCCTAAATGTAAGGAAAGTAGAGTGTTTTCTTGTGAGATGCTCTCATATTTTTGGTATGATGAAAGTGGTGGAAAAATAGAAGAACAACCTTTAGAAGACGAAATTGTATTCTATCAGCGAATTCAAAATACAAGTCAACCTAATTCAGCTAATACTTCAAAAGTACCTTGGACATGGACTAATGAATCTATTAAGAACAATACAAGATTGATGGTGTTTAAATTTTTTTGTGCGATGGATAATACTCATCATTTAGATTATATTGTTCTTACAAACGAGAATAAGATGAAAAAAATAGGACAGTATCCTTCGGTTGCGGATTTGTCTTTGCCCGAATTGAAAGAATATAGAAAAGTTATGACTAAGGAGGATGAAAGGGAATTTAAAAGAGCTATTGGATTATATGCTTCTGGAATTGGGATAGGTTCTTTTGTTTATCTTAGAAGGATTTTTGAACGTATTATCTTAACTGCTAGTGAAAAAGCAATAAAAGATGGAAAAATCGAAAAAGAACAGTTTGAAAAAGCTCGTGTTAAAGAGAGAATAAAGATGCTAGCAGATTATCTTCCTACAACTTTAGTAGATAGACCTGAGTTCTATGGGATTGTTAGTAAAGGCATTCATGAATTAAGTGAAGATGATTGTATAGAGTTTTTTCCGATAATGCAAAAATTTATAATAATGATTTTGAGACAGCTGGAAAAGGCACGCAAGGATAAGGAAGATGAAAAAAATCTGGCAAATGCTTTCAACAAAATTGTTTCAAAAATACAATTATAAAAGGAAAATAAGTGTAAGCTATATTGTTTTTACATCAGAGAATAGACGAGGTGGTGTAATTGAATGACAACTGGCTGATAGAAAGCCTAAAATGGACATTTGAATTTTGGAACAACAAACAAACGGAAATATGGCAGCTTGTCAGCACAACGCCCGAGGAGTTTAAGGGCGGGGACATTTGGCGGTTGGCACTGACATTGAATGACGGACTAAAAGCAATCGGATACGGGCTTTTAGTCCTTTTCTTTGCCCTAAGCATCTGCAAAAGCACCATAAATTTCAGAGATTTACGCAGACCGGAACAGGGCCTGCGTTTTTTTATACGGTTCGTGCTTGCCAAAACAGCCGTAACCTACGGGATAGATCTAATGACCGCTATTTTCAACATCTGCACCGGTATTGTATCGGTAATTGCGGAGAAAATGGGAACAGCTGCGGCGGATATGGCGTTGCCCGAAGAACTGGAAACGGCAGTCAATGAGGTAGGATTTCTTGCGAGTATCCCATTGTGGCTGGTAACGATATTGGGCTGTCTTGTAATTATCGTACTGTCCTTTGTGATGATACTGACGGTATATTCGAGATTTTTTAAGCTCTATATGTATACCGCCTTTGCCCCTATTCCCTTATCTTCCTTTGCAGGCGAAGTGACTTCTTTTATGGGAAAGGCCTTCATCAAAAGCTATATGGGTGTGTGCATGGAAGGTGCGGTTATTGTGCTTGCCTGTCTGATTTTTTCTGCATTTACTTCAAGCGGAAACTTTGGCTTAGTAGATGCCGAAAGCTCAGCAGTGGTGCAGGTGTTGGCATATCTTGCGGAAACGATCTTTAATATGCTTGTTCTGGTGGGGCTGATTAAAGGCTCAGACAGGATTGTAAAAGAAATGTTTGCATTATAGGAGGTGTGATATGGAAATAAACGTAAACAAAGAGATTTGTTCTTATAAAGAGGCGGTATTTTTCGGGCTGACAACAAGGCAGTTTGTCTGCTCAGTTGCGGCAATCGGCATTGCTGTTGGGAACATTGCTGGCGGGGGCGATTCTGACCGAAATGTTGGCACATATTTTGGCTTAAAAGGCATTTTGGGAAAAGAAACGGTGAGCTGGCTTTGTATGATTGCCGCACTTCCTGTGGCGGCAATGGGATTTTTCAAGTATAACTCCCTTACGGCAGAGCAGCTTTTTTGGGCTATTATAAAATCGGAAATCATTTATGCCGGCAGGCGTGTTTACAAAGCGGACAACTACTATTTATATCTGTTACATACGGAACCGACAACGAGAAAGGCGGGATTTTGTGTTAAAGACATTGCGAAACAGCATTTCAAACGAAAGAGAGGCACGAAAGGTACCAAGAAGCGTGCAGGCATCCATTCCCATAGAAAAAATATACGATGACGGGATTTGGAAGGTGAACAACAATTTCAGCCGCACATGGAAAATGACCGACATCAATTTTGCGGTTGCATCGGACGAGGATAAAAGGGCAATGCTGAATCAGTTTTGCTCTTTTTTAAATTCCCTGCCTGTGGACGCATCCATTAAAATCACAATCAATAACCGAAAGCTGAATCTGAAGGAGTTTCGGCGGACGCTGATGTTGCAGGCGAAGAAGGACGGTATTGACGAATACCGAGCGGAATACAACAAGATGTTAGAGAGAAAAGCCGCCGCAACCCAGAACATGGTGCAGGAAAAATATATCACCATTTCTGTCAGCAAAAAGACTGTGGAAGAAGCAAGGGCAGCTTTTACGAGAATTGGCACAGACATGGCAACAAATCTGGCAAGGCTTTCTTTTGCTGTAACGGAATTGGGGAACAAGGAACGCTTGCGTATTTTAAAGGATTTTTTTCGACCGGATGAGGAATGGGAGGATGAGATTGATTTAGGAAATTTCATTCGGCATGGGCATAATTTTAAGGATGCCATTTGTTCCGACAGTATACAGTTTCAATCCGATTATTTTGAAATGGACGATAAGGTGGGCAGGGTTCTTTTTATCAAGGACTATGCCTCTTTTTTAGAGGAAGATATGATTGCAAGCATGGCGGATGTTTCAAAAAATATCATGCTTTCTATTGATATTCTGCCGATTCCGACGGATGAGGCGGTAAAAGAGGTGCAGAACAAGCTGCTTTCTGTGGAGACGGACGTAACCAGATGGCAGAGAAAGCAGAATGACAACTACAATTTCAGTGCCAATATTCCTTATGACCTTCGGCAAATGCGAGAGGAAATCGAGGATTTTCTGGATGATATTACAATGCGGGATGAAAGAATGATGTTTGCACTGTTGACGGTGGTACATACGGCTGACGATATGGAACAGCTCAATGCCGATACGGAATCTCTTGTCAGCACCGTAAAATCAAAATTCAGCACGCTTTCCGTTCTGCGGTGGCAGCAGGAGGACGGACTGAAAACAGTTCTTCCTTACGGCATGAGAAAAATACACGCTTTAAGAACAATGACCTCAAGGAGTATTACCGCACTGCATCCGTTTTCCGTACAGGAAATACGGGATAAAGGCGGTATTTTTTACGGTGTAAACGGCATCAGCCGCAATCTTATCATGTGCAACCGAAAAAATCTCCAGAACGGCAATGCCTTTATCCTTGGGGTTTCCGGTTCGGGCAAATCCTTTATTGCAAAGGAAGAGCTTGCCTTTGTGGCTCTTTCTACCGACGACGATATTCTTGTGGTAGATCCCGAGCGGGAGTATGAACCGCTGATTCGCTCTTTGAACGGCGAGGTAATCCGTTTTGACCCGGACAGCAAAAATCACATCAATGCACTGGATATGTCGAGGGAGTACGGCGAAGGAGATAACCCGATTACACTAAAATCAAGTTTTGTTATGTCCCTGTATGAAAGTGTGAATAACGGCAGAGTGG
>OKSE01001284.1_pt1 | contig 12524 bp, 9 predicted proteins | sample 1633631 | NCBI WGS metagenome assembly OKSE01 (sample SAMEA3541555, study PRJEB24748) | human gut metagenome | biome: human gut; feature: human-associated habitat; material: faeces | place: China | collected 2012 | reverse complement strand
CAGTGCGCGAAATCATGGCGCTGGCTGATGGTAGGTCACATGTTTGCTGATACCTGCCGCACGGCTCCATTCCGGGATGCAGTCGTAGTTCTTGCTTGGCAGTGTTGGAAACACCTTGTCCTCGTCACTTGCAGATCCACGCTCAGGCATCCAACGAAGGGCTTGCTTGTTGAGAGGAAGATAAAGAGGCTGCTTGGTCTTGTACTGCAATATCTCAACTCGTGTCTTGTCACCCTCGGTGATGATGTTCTTCCACTTCAAACTCTTCACGTCACTGATACGGAGTCCGCAGAAGCATGAAAACAGAAACGCCGCCTTGATATCCTCACGCTTGCAAGGGGTGTCAATCAGTCTCTTCACCTCGTCAACGGTCAGATACTCTCGCTTGGTACCGCCACCTTTCAGAACATCCATGCGAAGACGCAATACGGGATTGTCGTCCATTATCTCTTCCTCAATAGCCATGTTGAAGGCTGCTTTGAGGCATTTGAGATAGTTCATCACCGTGGACTTGGACGGATGGGTGTGCTTGTAGGTGATATAGTCGTTCAACAAGAACACCATGAAACCATTGCAGTATTCCTTGGTCATCTCTGCGAGTGTCACGTTTGGCGAGTGTTCTCTCACTGCATTCAGCACGCTGTTCACCCAGTTTCGGGCAGATTGTCTTCCTCGCTCCACTTGTGCGTCACGGAATATCTCCAACCAATCCACAAGTCGCATTTTGATTCTTGACTTGTCTTTGAGCCCTGCGATACCGTTAGTGATGCTCATGATGCGTTGTGCCTTGATGGCATAGACTGCTTGCATCGTCTGCTTGTTCTGCTCCCTGGCAGCTGCGTCAACCTCTGGTATGAGATAAAGGCGCAGATAATCATAGGTACGGCGACCGTTGACATTGATGGATAGATAGACCGACTTGTTGCCGTTGGCAAGTTCCTTGAAGCGGATTCTCACAGGCTCCTTGGTCTTGGAATTTCTCTTGCGCTCAGTCTCTGCAACGGCAATCTCTGTCTTCACCTTCTTAGTGGCAAGATACTCCTTGTATTTGTCCACGTTGGCATCTGGATCTTCTCCATGCGGCTTGTAGCCTCTTCTGCCGACACGCTTCTCAAAGGTTCCGTCCTTCAATGCCTTCATGCGTTCCTTGGCCTTTTTCTCAGCTTCTTTCCAGATTTCCTTGTGTTTCTCCTCGCTGTCATCCTTACGAAGATAAAGACCGACAGACTCGTAGGCACGTTGTCCCTTACCATAATATATATCAAGAAAGAGGGAACGGTCTCCATTGCGCATCTTGCGACTACGGACTATCACAGAACTGGTGTATTCCTCAACTTTCTCCACTTGGTTCAGCTCGTCAGAAGGATCCGTGAAAGTCTCTCCATTGACAACCTCTCGCGTCTTGCGTTCTTTCAGACGCTCTGCGGTTTCCATGACCAAGGCATTATTCTGCTTGTCAGCCTCGGTAATCTCTGGGTTGATATAGAGCTTCAGAAACTCGTACTTGCGCTCACCATTATAATATATGTCGAAGTAGAGCGACTTGCTGCCGTTGGCAAGGTCCTTGAAACGAAGAGTGACAGCTTCACGCTTGTTGGGTCTGCCTCTATGTTTTTTGATTGTTCCATCTATGGCTCTGTCCTCACCGTCATCGTCAATAAACTTCCATTGGTGTCCTTCTCTGCCAGAAACGGCTCCAACGACTTCGTTTACCTCACTTTCCTTTCCCTTGACACTTTTGCCAGTTTTATCACTGCCGACTTTTTTCTTCTTACTTAAACGTGCGTTCTTCTTGCTTGAAGTTGTTGTAGAAGCAGGATGTTCCAAGGAAGCCTTCACTGTTTCCAACTTTCCCGACAGGATTTCTTGCACTCGTTGGTTCTTGATAGCTTCTGCCTTCTGCAAGGTCTCGGCATTGACTGCCTTAGCCTTGTCATCGTCCTCTGGAAGCAGATAAAGCTTCAAGAACTCATACGACCTCTTTCCACTTTTGTAAGTGTCGAGATAAATCGACTTTGTGCCATTCGCCAAATCCTTGTAGCGTATGCGCACAGGTTCATTGTTACTTCTCATGTTACTTTGTTATTTATTCTACTTATTGTCATTTTGCGAGATTTGTTACTCACGGTGCAAAGATACGAAAAATAATTGGATTTGTTACCCAAAACGAGAACCAATTACGAACCATTAACTATGATAAATTATAAAATCAAATGGTAAAGTAACAGATAAATAACAAAAAATACATCATGTCAAACACCTGCTATATGCTGTATATATTAGCATTTACGCGCAATTTCTTATCATTTTGAATGTTGCATGAGATTTGACGTTGTATTAGCGTTGCTCGTTTCGACTTATCGGGCAATGCGAGAAGCCTCACACAGTGGAACGAGTGACAGACTGGCTCCACGTTTCTTTTTTGTGTATGGGATGGTTAAACTTTTTAGAAGCACGAGGAGCCACGTGAGGGGGGTAAGCATGCCATGCAATGGATAGAATTCCAAATAGAAGATAATTATCGTGGTCGAATTTCTTGTAGAGGATATTTGCCAAGTAAATTAGCTGTGGACTTTTTGACGCAGCTAAATTGAGAGTGTGAAGAAAAAGTAACGTGTAAATACAAAATGTTATGGACATAAATGTTGAAACAGCAAAGAGGATGCTGAAAGAGGAAGTTGAAAATGCGCCTTATGTAATCGAAGAGTCATTTGGAAATGCAGGTACCTATCGTAAATTGATTTCGTTCTTTGTGGCAGTTGTTAAAGATGATTCTGTCAGTAGAGAAGATGCGAAGGAGTGGTTGTGCTCTCTTTTCTCTAAACAATCACCAAAAGAACACGAGTTGTTTAAAGTTCGTGTTGATAGTATCTTGACAGCATTGGAATATTTGTATAACACGAAAATGGTTGTGCTATGAAAAGATTTTTGTTGAGTTCATTACTTGCTTTTACCAGTCTTTGTATGTACGCAGTAGACCCAAATGGAGTGAGGGTAGATTTTGAAGATTCAGATGGAGACTCTGGAAGTTTAGTGCTTATGGCATTAGTAGGCATGGTCTTATTTCCTTTTGTGGCATTTGTCTGTTTAAGTGGTAAGGAGAAGGATTTTAAATGGGGCTGTCTCTCTCTTGCAGGCATTCCGCTTGTTGTATTTGTATTGTTCAAAAGTTGTACAGGTTGGTAATAGTAAATCTCAAGCATTACATAAATAAGAGAAAATATGAAAAAGTTTTTGAAAATCGGGCAACTTGCTTTAGTAGTAATGTTGCTAATTGGTTTAAATTCGTGTGAGTTAGAAAAGAAAATACGAAAGCATTTTGGTGGAAAAGAGCAGCCGGAAGCGCAAACTGCTAATGCTCCCGTTGCACAAGAACCTTCGTATAAGACACCTGAGCCTAAGGTGGATGGAGTTTTTCAAGTAGAAGCTAGAATATATCGAATTATAGACAATTATGACGGAAGTGTCACCCTGAAGGCTACAGATCATATTGTTCCTATGAAAATTGAACATTATGATAATGGCCATATGTATGCCAAAGGTAGCATGGAGGTGCGTTTTTCGAAGATCTCAGGATATGAATATGAATGTGGCCCTTTTACAGATCTCTTAGGACGACAACTAGAAAATGCTATATATGCATTTAATACAGACAAAGTGATATAGTTGTGTTATATGGTGCCATTTCATAAGATAACAAATGCACCATGTCAAAAAGGTGAAACACTGTCTCACTTTTTGATATGGTGCATTGATATTTATTTCTTCTTTCTAGTCCAATCGTTTCTATGAAGAGATTCTTGGCCGATTTGCTTGTCCATAATCTTACATTATTTCTAACTATACTTTGCAAAAATACAAAATTATTTCGAAGTATAGGTAGAAATAATACAAGAAATATTGTTTTTTAACTGTAAGCCATCGGCTAACCACGTATTGTGAGACATAAAAGTTTTATGAGAATCCCTTCCCGAATTCCTCTGTAAGAGCAGCCGAAGCAATCTCTATCACATGCTTTCCGTATTCTGCATGTGATGCTCCGTTCTGTTCCACAATACGTTGTCCTATTCTCCAGTTTCTTTCCACCAGAGAATAATTGACGGCAGCAAATGCTTTGCTGCGAGCCTTGCTGACGATGGAGTGCAAGTCGTTGACGAGCATGTTGTCTTCATCGTTATATTTCTTGCCGGGTTCTTTCATGATGCTACTGATTTTAGCTGTTCAAAGTGCAAAGATACGATTTTATATCGAAAAAGCAATCTTTCTCTTCACTTTTTTCGATAAAAAGTTGCAGATAATAATTGTATTTCCAGAAGAAAGTAGTATCTCTGCATCAGAGTTTGTAGTTGTACAACTATAGTGTATAAGGTTGTACAACTATGAGGTGTAAGGTTGTACAACTATAAGGTGTGTTATTGTACAACTATAAGGTGTAAAGTTGTACAACTATAAGGTGTAAAGTTGTACAACTATAAGGCGTAAGGTTGTACAACTATAAGGTGTTGTCACTATAGCCAGCAGATGTGCTGACTGCAGTCGGCAGACCTGCTGACTAGGCTCAGCAGAGCTGCTGAGCCTAGTGGCAAACTCCGAGAAGCAGTATTCTCTTACCCAAGAAACTGTCTCCGCTAACTCAAGAAACTATCTCCGTTAACCCGAGATTCAGTATCCGTAAGCTTAAGCAACCATATTCTCTTACTTAAGCAACCATATTCTCTGGCTAGTTTAAGCAGTACGATTATTTCTTGCATGTACAAAAGAATATAGCAGAAAGTTGGGGCTGTTCCTCAACTTTCTGCCATTTATTAGCCTATCACATTGCATAGTCGGTTGATGGCTGCATCAAAAGTGGTGAGGTCTTTGGCTCGCTTTCTGATGGCTGCCTTGTAATTATAGATGGTTTGGGTAGAATAGAACAGGAGGGTGGCCAGTTCCTGACCATCCGTAATTCCCAGTCGCATCAGTGCATAGATACGCAGTTCCTTGGTGAGACTGTTAGGGGCAGGGAGAACTATCTGTTTTTCTGGCAACAGCAGTTGGTTGAACTCTTCCACGAAATTCGGATACAAGTCAATGAATGCCTTGTCGAAGCGAATATAGAAGTTGGCTGCCTCTTCTTCTGCCAACTTGTAGCTGTTGATGGCAGTCAGAAGATCGGCAGTTTGCTTTGCCTTGATTTTGCGGCTTACCAATTTGCGATAATCATCCAGTTTCCTGATATATACGGCACTGATGTCCATGAATAAATGCATATAGGTCTCTCTTCGCTTATTGGTGTTGAGCAGCTTCTGGTTCAGTTCGTCCAAGAGTGTATTTTGGCTTTTTATCTCCCTACGGCTCTTGGCCAGGCGCTTGTTCATCTTGAACGCAAAGAAAGCCATGGCAAGGAATCCTAGCGATAGGATACTCACGATGACGAGGGATGCTGTTACGATGCGGTTCTTGCGTACTTCTGCCTGATGGTTCGTTTCTGTGATAAGGGGAAGTATGCGTGAAATCTCAACCATGCGGAGACGGTTGTTGTAGAATTGGGCATCCTCCATGGAGCAATAGATGTATTTGGAAGCCCTCTTTGCATAGGAGGCATCCTTATTATATAGATAGGTGGAAAACTCCTGAAGGGCCAGATTCTCCTTCAGGGGACATATCTGGTCTGAGATGGCTGCTTCTACAATATACTTTTCGTATAAATCCTTTTGGTCGGTATCATAATAATAGCGGGCAATGCAATAAGCCGATGAGGCATGCACACGGCTGTTCAGAGGACTGGCTGAAAGTGCCTTCATGTAGAACTGAAGTGTTTTTTTGCTTGTACGCTGCTTAAGATATTCAAACTCTCCTGAAAGATAGTAATAAAGAGCGGATTCCTTGTTGCTGATATGCTCAAGAGTCTTGCCTAAATAAAAACGTTTCTTGGCTGCCAATCCTTCTTGAAACTCCGACTTGTTGCAGAAAGTTTGCCAGTAGTTATATACCCAAGTCAAGGTATAATAATAGTATTGCAATAATTTAGGTGACATTTTCTTCACGTCTATTGCGAGCATTAAGTCTTCTGCCTGGCTGTAGAAACCGCCTGTTGACAGCACTGCCGCACGATTGATTTTATTCAGGTTGATGAAATAATCATCCTGAAGTTGTACTGCCAGCTGGAAGCCCTTCTTGGCGTATGTCATGGCAGAGTCGTAACGGTAGGTATAATACTCCCTGTAGATCTGGTTGTAGAGACTAAGCTGGCTGCGCTTGTCGAAAGTCATGTATAGTTGCTTTTTGAGTCTTAGCAGTTTCGCTTCTTTTCTTTGGGTAAACTTGCTTCGCTGAGCGATGTAACTGTCTAAACGATGGAACAGCTGTTCCTCGTTTACGGAAGAAGCATTTGCCATTAATGGCATAAACATCATTAAGAACCACAATACTACTTTCATAACTATCCTTTTAATTGTTATTGTTACTATCTGATAGGCTATTAGAGTGCCTTGTAATTGTATTTTTCTGCAAAGATACTACATTTATTTCTCTTTTTACCATCTACTCTATTAAAAAGTATTAATATCTTTGATAGCTTGATTATTAGAAGGTTATAGACTTTACAAACCTAATATTTATCTACTCATAACCTACACATGATGCCAATGTCTGAAAAATCTCCTTAACTTTGCAACCGCAATCGAATCGCATTCGGTAGCAAGTGAAATCATGTCAAACAAAGAATAAACAACTGTAGAATAATGAACTTAAGAATCCGTACATTTTCTATGGCTTTGGTAGCGATGTCAGCTGCAAGCCAAGTGTATGCACTTCCTTCTGACGATTCTGAAAACAAGGAGAAAAAGGAAGAGCGTAATGTGATGCTCAACGCATCTGATGCCAACAAGCCTCGTGAAATCCAGATAGGATTGCCAAGCGAGGATGTAACCGTATATGAGAACGGTCTTCCTGCCGTTTACTCTTCTTCCGTACACAAACTCTCTGCCCATTGGCGAAGCGATGCCTCACTGAAAGGTACCGACTTGATGACTCCATCTGAGTCTGCCATTGCTACTGGTAATATTGCGTACGCTGTTTCTTCTTTCAGCGAGTTGGGACAGAAAGAGTTCAAGGGCAAGCTTAACTATAAGGCAAACCATTTTGGTATGCAGAATGTAGATTTCAACCTGTCTGGTGGAATCGGTGACAATTGGCTTTATACTGCCAGTATGTATCAGAATTTCGATCCAGGTAGTTTCAAGCTTCGCTTTACTGATTATGCCGACCGTACCCAACTTTATCATTTCGGTATCACTCGCATCTTGAATGATGGAAAGGGACGTGTCTCCTTATTATATAAGTATTCCAACAGCAAGAACCCTGGCAATTTTGCCAATGCCGCACCATTTATCTATTCAGGCGACGGCAGTATCAAGAAGATTGATGGCTTTGATCCGGGTATGGACTCATACGTGCAGCGTCAAGGTTCTTTCCAATACTTGAATACAAAGTCAGGAAAGATGGAGACATGGAATATGAGCGATGGCAGTGAGAATCATGCCAACGAAATTGCCCTCATCAGCCAGTATCAGTTTGATAATGGATGGTTGTGGAAATTCAACGCCAAGTATATGAATGCTCCACGTGCCAATTATGTGGATTACGGAGGAAGTACCATCTCTCAGGTGAGCGAGGCTGATGGCTATCAGCTTTCTGATGGATCTGCCTACAGTGGCTATATAGAAGGCCGTCGCACCTGGTTGCATGTTGGTAAGGTGAGCAATGCGCTTTTGACTACCGAAATCTCCAAGCAGTTGAACAACCATAAGTTAATGATTGGTTTGAACGAGTGGTATTACCATCTCAATTACTATTCATCTTCGTTCCAGTGGGCAGGCACCGTAGAAGCTTATCCACGCACATTGAGCCAGATGTATGTCAATCCGCTTGATCCTACGCAGACGGCTCATCGTTCTGAGACTTTCGGTTATAATGAGTTGAGTCCAGAATACACCAAGGGATCAGAGAACAAGTTGGCACTCTACTTTACCGACGAATGGAAGGTAAGTCCTAAGTTCAAGGTGTTCTATGGTGGTAGATTGGAGTACTACCGCATGTCTGCCGAGCAGATTTCTACTCCACGTTTCTCAGGATTCCACATGGGTAACTATAATACATACGCCACTGCTGCTGATGGTTCTGTTGTTGCTACCGAGCACAGCATCGAAGCAAAGAACGTAACCAAGGATAAATTGAATTATGCAGCCACCTTGCAGTTGACGTATAACCTGACCCGCCAGTTTGGTCTGACAGCTGATGCTACCATCGCCACCCGTTTCCCACGCATCAGCGAGTATGCAGGAACAGGTCCTACCGAGGAGCAGTATAAGCGAGTAACCATCCCACTGATTCGTGGTGGTATTTTCTACAAGAATGATTGGATTGACCTTTCTTCAATGGTGACCTACATTTCAAAGTCGAACAATATTGACCAGCAGAATCTTACCAAGCCTGGTACTACAGAGGGCAAGACCGTGTTGCTCATCTATAATATCCAGACTTTGGGTTGGACAACCTCGGCAGAAATCAATCCGTTCAAGAACTTCCACATGCATGCACTCTTCACTTATCAGAAGCCGGTGTATAAGAACTATAATGCGAGCGTAACGTTCAGTGATGGTCAGTCTATGGGTGTGAATGCCAATAACATGATTGTCAAGGAGATTCCTCAGGTTCTTATCGAGTTGGACCCTAAGTATGATATTACCAAGAATCTGAATGCCTGGTTGAGCTTCCGTTACTTCGGTAAGACCTATGCCAACCTTCAGGAGGCACTCTACTTCAATGGTCACTGGGAGACTTTCGGCGGAATCAACTGGAATGTGAACAAGAAACTGAGCCTTGGCGTGAGTGTCATCAATATCTTTAACGAGAAGGGTGCCAAGGGTACCATTAGCGGCTCTGAGCTGATTACCAAGCAGGAAGCTGGCAAATATGACGGCAAGTACATGAGTGGTAGCTATCTCCGTCCGTTCACGGTGGAATTCTCTGCAGGAATCAAATTCTAAGATAATAACGAAAGTATTATAGCGTTTAATTATAACAAAGCAATCACATAAAAAACAACGAACAATGAAAAAGGTATTTATGATTATCGCAGCGATGTGCATGACATCTATCATGGTATCTGCTCAAAAGACCATCAGAGTGTCAACAGACAAGACCGACCTCGTGATGCAAGTTTCTCCTAAGGGTCGCCTCTACCAAGTGTATCTGGGTGACAAGTTGAAGAATCCTTCAGATTACAATCATCTGAAGTGGGATGTATATGCGGCCTCTGATGGTGCCGTCTGCCAGCGAGGTCATGAGGTTTATGCAACCTCTGGTGCTGAAGATTTCTTCGAGCCAGCAGTGGCGGTGACCCATGCAGATGGTAATATGACCACCTATTTATATTATCAGTCTTCTGAAGAAAAGGCTATCAGTGGAGGTGTTGAGACCATCATCACTCTTAAGGACAAGGTATATCCGCTGACTGTGAAGCTCCACTATGCTGCTTATCCTAAGGAGAACGTCATCAAGGCATGGAGCGAAATTTCTCATAAGGAGAAAACTCCGGTTACGCTTTGGAGATATAGCTCTACAATGCTTTATTTCAAGGCAAACAAGTATTTCGTTACCAATTATCATAGCGATTGGGCTAAGGAAGGACAGCCTGAGACTTGTCAGTTGACTGCTGGTAAGAAGATTGTTGATACCAAGTTGGGTACCCGTGCAGCCATGCAGGAGGAGCCTTTCTTTGAACTGGGATTCGATGAGCCAGCCAAGGAGAATGAGGGCAAGGTGATGCTTGGAACCATCGGTTGGCCTGGCAACTTCCGCTTTACCTTCGAGGTAGATAACGTGGGAGCTCTTCGTGTTATTCCTGCCATCAATCCATACGCCTCTAATTATAAGCTGAAGGCTGGTGAGACATTCACTACCCCTGAGTTTATCTTTGCCATGAGTGATAATGGTATCGGTGAGGCTTCCCGTAATTTGCACAATTGGGCTCGCCAGTATCAGGTAAACATGGGTATGGAAGATCGCCTTACGCTCTTGAACAACTGGGAGAATACCGGCTTCGACTTCAACCAGCAGAGTCTTGCTGAGTTGATGAAGGATGCCAAGGACCTGGGGGTAGATATGTTCTTGCTTGATGATGGTTGGTTTGCCAACAAGTATCCTCGTAAGGACGACCATGCAGGTCTCGGCGACTGGGAGGCTACCAAGAGCAAGCTGCCTGATGGAATACCTGGATTGGTAAGAGATGCCAAAAAGGCTGGTGTGAAGTTTGGTATTTGGATTGAGCCTGAGATGGTGAATCCTAAGAGTGAACTCTTTGAGAAGCATCCTGACTGGGTCATCATGCAACCAAAGCGTGATACCTATTATTACCGCAACCAGCTGGTGCTTGATATCAGTAATCCTAAGGTACAGGATTATGTGTTCGGTATCGTGGATCGTATCATGACGGAGAATCCGGATGTGGCTTACTTCAAGTGGGACTGCAACAGTGTGATTACCAATATCTATTCTCCATATCATAAGGAGAATCAGGGTAATTTCTATATCGATCATGTGCGTGGTATCTACAAGGTGCTTACCCGTATTCATAAGAAGTATCCTAAGTTGCCGATGATGCTCTGCTCTGGCGGTGGCGGCAGAATGGATTACGAGATGCTTAAGTATTTCACTGAGTTCTGGTGTTCAGACGATACGGATCCATACGAGCGTCTCTACATCCAGTGGAGCCTGTCAAAGTTCTTCCCAGCCAAGACCATGGGTTCGCATGTAACCAACTGGAACAAGAATACCAGTGTGAAGTTCCGCACCGATGTTTGCAGTTCATGTAAGTTGGGCTTTGATATCGACCTCAAGTCGCTTTCAGGTGATGACTACAAGTTTGTGCAGAATGCAGTCAAGAACTACGATAGCATGAAGCCTATGATTCTTGAGGGCGACCAGTATCGCCTGGTTTCTCCATACGAAGGCAACCACTGTGCCATTAACTATGTAAGTAAGGACAAGCAGCGTGCCGTTCTCTTTGCTTACGACTTGCATCCACGCTACAAGGAGCCTCTGATGAATGTGAAGATGCAGGGATTGGATGCCGATAAGGTTTATACCGTAAAGGAGATTAATCTGATGCCTGGCAAGGAATCTGGTTTGGAGTGCAATGGCAAGCAGTACAGCGGTGACTATCTGATGAAAGTCGGCTTGAATGTATTCACCCAGACAGATGGAACCAGCCATGTATTGGTATTAGAATAACGTATCAACTATTCATAATGAAAACGAAAAGCAGCAAAGTCTATAATAGGCTTGCTGCTTTTTTTTTTAGGTATCTGTATCTTTTTTCCCTAATGATTTTACTTGTTTAGCGGTCTTGCCACAAACTCAGTATGAAGGGTCTCCATCGGATGCTCCTTCAGATTGATGAGGATGTTTGGCGTATTACCATTGGCGATGATCACCTTGATGCCGGCATTGGCTACATCGTGGGCGGTCTTTACTTTCGATGTCATACCGCCTCTGCCGTGGCTGCTCTTGCTGGCAAGGATGTACTCGCTGATGTCGCGGTCGTAATAAACCGATGGGATGATGCGGGTGGTAGGCTCGCTTGGGTCGCCATTGTAAATGCCATCCACATTACTTAATAGAATCAAGGTGTCGGCATTCATCATCTTGGCAATCAAGCCAGACAACTCATCGTTATCCGTAAACATCAGCTCGGTGATGCACACGGTATCGTTCTCGTTGACGATAGGGAGCACGTTGTTTTCCAGCATCACCTGCATGCAGGCCTCCTGGTTCTTATACTGCTCTTCGGCACCGAAATTCTCCTTCATGGTCAATACCTGACCAATCTTTATCTTATATTCACGGAAAAGGTTGTAATAGAGACCTACGAGTTTCACCTGTCCGATGGCAGAGAACAGCTGGCGTTGCTCCACGCTGTCCAAATGATGGTCAACATGCAGTTCGGCTCTTCCGGCAGCCACGGCTCCAGAAGAAACCAGAATCACCTCATAGTCGTGCTTTCTGAGCCAGACAATCTGATCAACAATCGCCGACATTCTCGTTACATCCAGTTTTCCGTCTTCTCGGGTCAGCACGTTGCTGCCCACCTTTACTACGATTCTTTTTCCCATAAATTTTATGCTGATGAATGCTTTTTGCAAGTTTCGTAAATGGCTTGAGGATGGACAAGCCCCCCCTAGACACCATACGACTAGAAAGTCCAAAAGCACCTAGACGCCACACGCCCTGAAAGGGCAGAAACTCCTAGCCCAGGGCAACGCCCTGGGTTAAGGTTTATAATTGCTATACGCCCTGTAAGGGCAAAAGCTTTCGAAACTTGAAAAGCTTGATTTTCTATTTCTTTTTATTGTCTTTTTCTCGAATCTCTACTCTTCGAATCTTGCCGGAGATGGTCTTTGGCAGTTCATCTACGAATTCGATGATGCGAGGATATTTATAAGGGGCAGTCTCGTGCTTCACGTGATCCTGCAACTTCT
>OKSE01001283.1_pt1 | contig 12524 bp, 9 predicted proteins | sample 1633631 | NCBI WGS metagenome assembly OKSE01 (sample SAMEA3541555, study PRJEB24748) | human gut metagenome | biome: human gut; feature: human-associated habitat; material: faeces | place: China | collected 2012 | reverse complement strand
ACGCCGTTGCCTGCATGAACTGGGTCAGGTTGTCGCTGTCCGCCATGGCTGCTTCAAGGTTCTGGATGGAGCGCTCGCTGATGGTGAACTGATAGCGGTTCGCCAGCAGACGATGCAGACCCTCCAACATCCACAGCAGGATGCCGGGACGCTCCTCGGACAGCTCTTCGATAAGGAACGGGTTATCCACCCGGGCAGGGTCACGGTCTTTCACCGTGATGAGGATCTGTCTGCGCCAGAAGCCGTCGCTGTCATCGTGAGCAGCCACAAGGTTGCCATTGCCGAAGCAGATGAAACGAACGTACAGCAGACCTTGCACAGCCTGCTTGTTCTTCCGCTCGATGCACAAACGGTCTTCGGCAGTGACGATAGACTTGATGTTCCGTGTTTCGGGCAAAGCCACCATGTTCAGGTCGTCATCGACCATGACCAGCTTATACTCCAGATTTGCACTGGCAAAGCGGTTCGTTTCGATGCGGAGGATGGATTCGGAGTGAGAGGCTTCCCCGAACAGCTTCTTCAGCAGCAAGCCGATGCGGGATTTTCCCTCGCCGCCCTTGCCGGTCATGACCAGCATCTTCTGCGCCTTGGTAGACGGGATCAGAAGATAGCCGAGATATTCCTGCAAGGTCAGAATGTCCTCCGGGATGAGCAGACCGTCCAGAAATTCCAGCCACTTGGTCGGTGCGGGGGCATCGGGCTGGTATTCCACGGGGAGCCGGTTCAGGCAGAGTTCCTTTTCCGGCACAAATCCCCGCTCGTCCAGAAAGTAGGTTCCGTTCTGGAGATGGATGCGGTCAAGCTGGGGTTTCCATTCAGGGGTATAGGTTTCGATACGGAGTGCGTCCAGAACCTGCTTCTCCTTCTTGGCAAGGTTGTCGAGCACAAAGTCACGGAGGTCGCTGTGGACTTCGTAGAGCAGTGCGTCCTCGTCTACCTCGCCGTTCTGGTCGAACAGCTTCTGTTTCAGGCACATCATGGGGTGTTTCTCTAAAAGGTACTGGCAGTAAGCGGTTTCACGCACTTTGCCCTTACTGTCTACCCAAGGGCATTCGCATTCTTCCTCTTCTTCCAGTTCGTCCTCATCACGCCAATCTTCGTTCCTCTTTTTCCAGTCGCTCATGCAATCCCTCCCAATACTTCCGTAGCTCGTTTTCGGTCTGCGGGTCCGGGAGCACCGAACAGTCCAGATAATATTCAACGATGTCAAGGTTCTTTATCGCTTCAAGAAAGCAGGGGTGAAGTTCTTCTGTGGGTGACTGCGGTGCGTATCGGACCCGCCAACGCTGCAGACAGCGGTAATAGTCCAGCAGCTGCTGCCGGACGGTGGGCGGTCTGCGGGGAGCAAGCCGCACCTTGCCGTCGGCAAGTGCCATGCCGAAGTCCTCCTTCAACTTTTCCACAGCCTTGTAGGGAGAAAGTTGAAAAAGTCTGCCGACAAAATCGATCACATCGCCATCTGCCTGACAGGCGAAACAGTGGAAACGGCTGTCCACCTTCATGCTGGGGTGTTTATCCCTGTGGAAGGGACAGCACATCATGCCGTTCCGGTTTACGGCGAAGCCGTATAGCTCCGCTGCCTGCCGGGTCGAGATGGCGCTTTTTGCGTCCGAAAAGACAGAGGTGCTACCCTCCGTCCCAATGGGTGGGGTACAGGCGAAAGGACGAAGCCCGGTGAGGGGCGTGGGTGAGGTTGGGTTTATTCACACATCGATCCGTCAGAGTGTTGTTCATTTGACCTCCTGCTGCGGTACGGCGTGGCTGCGCTCTTCCTTGCGGAAGAAGGCTTCCACGTTCTGTTGTGCGGTGCGGAGTTCACGCAGTTCGATCTGCGCTTTCTTGTAGCGGGTGTAGAACCCGTTTTTCTCCGAGGAAAGGGTCTGATATTCGGCATCCAGCTTTTTGAGGTCCGGCAGCGTCCTGAGCCCGTTGGCCTTGAAATAGGTGCAAGCGGCCTCGTACACAGCAAACTCTGCACGGTGCTGCTCCTTGAACTTGGCGGGATTCCGCACAGTCTGGAGCTTCTGTGCAAGAGGCTTATACTGCCGATAGACCACAAGATGCCCGCGCAGCTCCTTGAGGGAGACCATGCGGGCATCCATGTCTTTGACCACCGCCAGTGCATCGTCGTGCTGGGTTTGCAGTTCGGCAATGCGCTGGTCTAGGGCATCTTCGCTGAGCAGCTTTTTCTCCTGCAGGAGGCACAAGGTCTGCGACCAGCGTTTGAGGTTGAACTTTTTCGCCCAACGCTCGTAGCCGATGCCCTTGCCCGCAGCAACGTTCGCCTGAATGTCAACCAGTTTCCTGATCTTATCCGGCTTCTTCTCGCTGTTGGGCTGGATGATGGCGGCAAGCTGGATGTTCTGGGAGAGGGCGGTCAGCACCTGCTCCTTTTCCAGCTTCTTGCTCAGTTTCTTGGCGGTGATGAACTTTGTCCGGCCGGGCGGGCAGTAGCTCAACCGGCCTCGGCTCTCCTTCACGGCGATGCCGTGTTCCTGCATGAGCAATGCAGAAAATTCCTCGAAGGTGGTGGTCTTGTTCAGCACAGCGTAGATCTGCTTTCGCAGCTTGTCCAGCTCGGTCTGGTAGACGGTCTGGGTGGGCTGCTGCCCTTCGGCGGCAAGTTTGGCGTTGGCATGGTCGAGGCGGCGTTGTCCGCGCCGCTGCGCCCAATACTCGCGCTCCGAAACATGGTCGCCTTGGGCTTCCAGCAGGTTGATCTGGTTCAGGTCGGCTTGCTCGCACATCTCCATGACAGCGACACGAAGGTGCCGGAGCATGGCAGAAGTGCAGCGGTGCTTCTTGCCCGCTTCCCAGTCGCACGGCTTGTCCATGAAGGGCTGCCGTTCCACGGTGCGGACACGCAAGCTGCCGATGACGATGTGGACGTGGATGTTCCCGGCACTGTTGTGACCGTCCGGGTGGGTGCAGACGATGGCGGGATGACCGGGGAAATTTTCCTTGCAGAACTGCAAGCCAAGGGCTTGCGCCCGCTCCATGGTCAGGCCGTTCTCTACTGCGTCCTTCGGGTCGAAGCTGATGATATACTTCGTATGGCCAGCGGTGCGTGCTATGCACGAATATATTAGCATCCGCTTTGGCGGATGTCGCCATATATGGTGGGTCTTCACGTCCTCCCGCCTGCCGTTCTTGCCGTACTTGCGGTTGGCGATCAGGCAGGCCATAGCGAACGAGGATTCGCCGCACTCAAGGGTGTCGAGCAGGTACGAATCCCGCAGCTTAGGTCTGCCCTTCTCGTCCAGAATGGGCAGACCGGTGTACTCGTTGTGCTGAAAGGTGAGATAGCTTTCGGCGGCGGCATAGTTAGAGTTTTTCGAGGTCAAATGCTTGATGGTTGCCATACAGTTCACCAACCGTTTCTTCGGCTTTCAGCCGAAAGTTCGTGAGTGCGGACAGTTCCTCCAGAATTTGCGCCCGGAGCTGCTCGGTGTCTTTGCCGCTGGAGTTGAAGTGCCGTGCAAGCTGGTTGAGGTTGCTGCCTACCTTGCTGCACTGGGCAGACAAGGCAGCAAGCGCCGCCAGTGCATCCTCGCCGCCCTGCGCCACCACAACGGTGTGCTTGACATTCACGCCGTACAGGACGCGGCGGACGAGTTCGGACTGGGTGAGGTGGAGTTCTTTGCAGGCGTATGCGATCCGCAGTTTTTCTTCTGCGGTCACTCGGACTTTGATGATGTGTGTCTTTCGTTTTCGCGGCGTGTCATTGCGGTTCTCTCGTGCGTGTGCGTTCGGACTTTTCATTTCAGCCATATTCGACCTCCTGTGAAAATGATAAATGCCCGCTCCGGGATGGAGAGGGCTATGTAATGCGACACGCCGCGTTCGCACCAATGGTGCGAAGCTGGAGCAGGGTTTGGGGAAGGCACTCCCCAACAAGGATGACTGAGTGGACAGCAATTTTTCAAGCATTGAAAATTTGTGGCCACAGGTCGATACTTGCTTTCGCCCTTTCCGTGCAACACTGAAAATTTCAGAAGTCGAACCGCAATGCACGTTGAAAATTTTGCAGAGCAAAACGTGTGAAAAGGCAAAGCCCCTGCTCATGGTCACCGTTCACACCGAACGCAGTTCCTACCCCTGTTTTGCAGCGGCGTTGTCCGGCTCGCCCACAGAAAGTGTGAGGTCATGGCGCAGTATCTCGTTCAGACGGCTTATGTAAGATTCAAGGTACAGTATGAAGAAAGCCGGGCGCAGTGCGGACACTACAACCTGCTTCTTTCAAGCACAAGAATAACACTTTGCGGTTGTGCGGTCAACAACCAAAAACAAATTTTGGAAGATTGAACAACTACATAAGATTTTATTTGTGAAAAAGAAAAATACCGCCCACGCAGCGCAGCGATGATTTTGTCGGGTGAATCGGCGGCAAAATTGATCGGGTGTGTTGCGGGGCGGTAAAAATCTTCATGGGGAATAAATCCTCGCCGCTCTGTACTTTTCTACAAAATTGGTGGGATTTGCGATAAAGGGTATCATGGATTGCGGAGCGCGTCAAGATGGTTTTGCAAATTTTATTGCAGTAAAGCAGTGATAGTAGGACTTATGCATGGGATATGCTATTTTGACAGGCACTGATTTGAAAAATTGAGATAAAACAAAAAGCGCAGAGCACCTTATTCAGAGTGCTCTGCGCTTTTCTGCATCTTGCGCCATTGTTGCGGGGTCATGCCGTACTTTTGCCGGAACAGTTCGTAGAAGTGGGTGCGGTTGGTAAATTTGAGTTGTAGGGCGATCTCACTGACGGAAAGTGTTGTTTCCCGCAGCAGCCGTTCAGCCTTCTGGAAACAGAAGGTCATGCCGTAATCGAAAAGACACAGACCGGTGCGGCGCTGGACGATGGAATTGAGGTAACTGCCATTGTAATTCAAAAGCCGTGCCAGTTCGCTGCGAGGCAACCGACCATCTGTATCTTCCAGCAAACGGCTGATACGCAGAAAGAGCAGGCTTTCGGGGCTGCTGCTCAGGTGCACCGGGGTGACATAGAACCCGGACGACAGAAAATCGAACAGTTCGCAAAGTGCGCCCTTCAAATAATAGGTGGCGGCGGCACTGGGTTCGTGCAGGATGTGGGTCATGCGGGCGATGAGCGTTGCTAGGGTTTGAACACTATCGGTGTTTTCCGGTGTGGGGAAAAGGTCCTGATATTCCTTTCGGAGGTCTTGTCCCAGATTTGCCAGCATGAACTGCAAAACGGGATTTTCCGGCAGATGGCGTTCGGCTTCAAATAATTGCAGGGATGCAGATTCAGTCAGGCTGCGGACAAAATCCACAGACAGACCAAGAAAACAGAGCTTGGCGGGGCCAATGAAGCGTTCGTTATGGAGGATGCTGCGGTTTACCAGACAACAGGTTCCGGCACGGTAGGGGTATTCTTTTTCCTCGATCTGTTGGATGACCTCCCCTTCCAACACCAGCATCAGTTCAAAATAATCGTGGCGGTGCAGCGGACGGGAGCTGAGGGCACGGAATAAAGCATCCATAGAGTTTTCATGCAGCCAGCAGCCATTCGGTGAGAACATCTGAATGCTGTATTGGTCGGTTTCTCCCAGACCGGTACAGGACTCCAGCGTGATCTGCACCGGGGACATGATCTTGTAGAAGGTAGAGAGCTGACTGCCCCAGTTTTCAACCTCCAAAATATTCTCATAGCTGGTGGAATCCGGTTTCATGAAAGAGTCTCCTTTTCCGCAATGTGCGAATATGATACAATCTGATGAATGCGGCACACGATGCTGTCATTGTGGAATGTGAACGGAATTGCTAAAATATAGGCACAATACAAAAACATTCTGTAAAAGCTGTGCGGCCGATGGCTTTATTATAGAGTGCTTTTGAAAAAATGTAAAGCGACAGACGCATTCTGTCGCCGTGAATGATACAGCACATCTTGAAAGGAGAATCCCCATGTCTGCTACTGCAACGACAGAGAAAAAATATCTGAAATGGTATCAGAAGCTGGCCTACGGTTCCGGCGATCTGGCCTCTAACTGCTCCTATGGTCTGGTTTCCAGCTTTGTACTGCTTTATCTGACCGGAACACTGGGTCTGGACAGTGCCATCATTGGCTCTTTGATGCTGGCTTCCAAGGTTCTGGACGGCATCAGCGATGTGATCTTTGGCACCCTGATCGACCGCACCCACTCCAAGCTGGGCAAGGCGCGTCCGTGGATGCTGTTTGGTCAGGTAGGTGTTTCCCTCTGCCTGTTTTTGCTGTTTGCCATCCCGGCTGGCAGCACCACCATGCAGTATATCTACTTCTTCATCGTGTACACGGCACTGAACGCAGTGTTCTATACTGCCAACGGCATTGCATATTCCTCTCTGGTGGCACTGATCACCAAGAACAACAATGAGCGTGTGCAGCTGGGCTCCTTCCGTTTTATGTTTGCGGTCGTCACCAACATCTTTATGGGCTTTGCCGTTACCGGCATGGTGGAGAAGTTCGGCAGCGGTGCCGCAGGCTGGCGTACCACGGCTTTGATCTTCGCGATCGTTGGTTTGGTGGTCAACACCATCAGCTGCCTTGCAGTTAAAGAGCTGCCGGAGGAAGAACTGAGCGGCAACACCAGCGAAGCCGCAGAGGAAGGCAAAGCAGTTGCCGAGGAGAAAAAGCATGGCTTTGCCGAGACTGCTAAGATCCTCGTCCACAACAAGTATTACCTGATGATCCTTGCCATCTACATCGTGTACTATATCATGAGCAACCTGACCACCGGTGCCGGTGTGTTCTGCGCCACCTATTACTGGGGCGATGGCAGCCTGCTGGGTCAGTTCTCCATGATGAAGATGTTCCCTGTTATCATCGCACTGGCCTTTGCGCCTGTCCTCATCAAAAAGACCGGCAGTATGCAGAAGGTCAACTTCTGGGGCTACGCCATCAGCAGCGTGCTGGGCATTCCCATGATCTACTTTGCCATGCAGAAGAATCTCTCCATGTTCCTGCTGTTCATGTTCATCAAGGGCGTCTTTGCAGGTACCCTCAGCGGCTCATTGAACGCTCTTATTGCTGAGGCCAGCGGCTACACCACACGCACCACCGGCGTCCACATGGACGGTATGATGTACAGCTGCTCCTCTCTGGGCGTGAAGGTCGGCGGCGGCATCGGTACTGCGGCTGTGGGTTGGCTGTTGAAGCTGGGCGGCTTTGTGGGCACCGCAACGGTCCAGAGCGAAAGCGCCATTCGGATGATCTTCAACCTGTACATCACCTTCCCCTTTGTGATCGGCATCATTATTACAGTGCTGCTGGCTTTCCTGGATGTGGAAAAGGCCAATAAGAAGTGGGATGCTGAACACAAGAAAGAGGCACAGGCATGATTCGACAGAATTTCAACGCAGATTGGACGGTAGAAAAGGGCGATGGCAATTCCCGGATGAATTCCTTTCTGGGAAATACCCAGACCAAAACCGTGCATCTGCCCTACGATGCCATGATCCATGAAGCCCGCACCCCGGACACAAAAAACGGTGCACAGACCGGCTTCTACCCCGGCGGCGAGTACATTTTTCAGAAGCATTTCACCGCACCGCAGGCGTGGCAAGGCAAGCCGGTGTCCCTCGTATTTGAGGGCGTGTACCAGACGGCGCTGGTCTACCTGAACGGCTGGCTGCTGACCCGGAACGTGAACGGCTATGCGGAGTTTACCGTGGAGGCTGGTCCCTACCTGAAATATGGTGCCGACAACCTGCTGAAGGTCATTGCAGATAACAGTCTGGAACCCAACAGCCGCTGGTATACCGGCAGCGGCATCTACCGCCCGGTGCGGCTGCTGGTGGGCAACAAGGTCTATCTGCCGCAGGATACCGTGCGTATCACCACCCGGGAGGCGGACGATGGCTTTGCCCTGCTGGATGTGACGGCACAGGTGCAGTCTGCCAGCACTGTTACAGAACGGGTGACCCTGCAGCAGACCATCTGCCGGGAGGGCACGGCGGTGCTCGCCGACCGGCAAAACCTCCTGCTCCAACCCGGCGAAAGCAGAACCGTCTCCTTCCGGTACTGCGTGGACAGCCCGGCTCTGTGGAGCCCGGAGAACCCCAACCTCTACACCAGCACCATGCAGGTGCTGGAGGGCGAGGAAGAACTGGACCGGGAAGAGACCGGCTTCGGCATCCGTACCCTGAGCATCGATGCAGCGCATGGGGTACGCATCAACGGGCAGACCGTCAAGCTACGGGGTGCCTGCATCCACCACGACAACGGCATTCTTGGTGCAGCTACCCTGCCCGATGCCGAGGAGCGCCGCATTCGTCAACTAAAGGAAGCGGGCTTCAACGCCATCCGCTCCTCCCATCACCCGGCAGGGCGGGCGCTGCTGGATGCCTGCGACCGGTACGGTGTGCTGGTAATGGACGAACTGAGCGACGTATGGAACGTGCGGAAAAATCCCTACGACTATGCTCTGTACTTTGAGCAGGACTGGAAGCCCACCATTCAAAAGATGGTGGCCAAGGATTACAACCATCCCAGTGTCATTTTGTACTGTGTGGGCAACGAGATCTCCGAGGCAGGCTCGGAAAGCGGAGCGGAGACCAACCGTCGGCTCTGCAACACCTTCCGGGAGCTGGACCCCACCCGTTACACCACCAACGCCCTCAACGGCCTTATGGCAGCCGGTTACCGCCTGCGGGAGATCATGGGGGATGTGATGCGAAAGTTCCCGGCACAGCCCGGTCCTTCCGGCGGCGATGGCGGCGGCAGCAATGCGCTGAACAGTTTTATGAGCCTGATGTCCGGGGAAAAGGGTGATTACTTTGCCACCCATCCGCTGCTGACTGAGGCGCTGTCCGGCTGCGAGGATTCCTGCGATGTGATCGGTCTGAACTACCTTACCGGACGCCATGTGCTGGAGCATGAACTGCACCCCCACAAGGCAGTGCTAGGCACCGAGACTTACCCAGCAGACATCGTGCGGCTGTGGCGCATCGTGGAGGAGAATCCTCACATGATTGGCGACTTCACATGGGCTGGCTACGATTATCTGGGGGAGGCAGGCTGCGGCATCTTCCATTACGATGGTGGTGCCAACTTCAGCAGCATTTACCCGGAACGCACCGCCTACATTGGAGATCTGGATCTGCTGGGCAACCGCCGCCCCATCAGCTATCTGCGGGAGATCGTTTACGGTCTGCGGAAGGCACCCTATCTGGCAGTGCTGCGAATGGAACACAACGGTCAGACCTCCAGCAAAACGCCTTGGATGTTCAAGGATAACCTTTCCAGTTGGACATGGCCCGGTTTTGAGGGACAGACGGCTTCGGTGGATGTGTACTCCGCTTCGGAGGAGGTGGAGCTGTTCCTGAACGGAGCTTCTCTGGGCCGCCGTGCCATGGTGGATTTTACCGCCACCTACAGTGTGCCCTACACTCCCGGCGAGCTGAAGGCTGTGGGCTATACCGGCGGTGTGTGTGACGGCGAGTTCACGCTGCGCACCGCACAGGATGCACAGATGACCCTTACAGCAGATCGTAAGACCCTGCAAGCTAACGGCGAGGATGCCGCCTTTGTGATGATCCAATTCGTGGATGCAAATGGCACCGCAGATCTGCACACCAAGCACACCCTGAAGGTGGAGTTGGAGGGTGCAGGCATTCTGGAAGCCGTAGGCAGCGCAAACCCCTGCTCCGAGGAGCGTTACGACACCCCGGAAAGCGAGACCTTTGACGGTTGCTGTATGGCGGTGATCCGCGCAGGAGAAGCTGCGGGCGAAATTCATCTGACCGTCACAGCAGATGACAGCGTTCAGAAGCAGCTGACGATTCTGGTTCAGAAAGCAGAGGGCTGAGGCTCAAAAAGCCGGTGAAGGCTCAAAATAAAAACAGGGTGCGCCCCTGAATAGGACGCACCCTGCCAAAGACCACAGACGATAGCGATATGTACAACAGGGAGTTCCCCAATGGGAACTTCCTGTTTTTCGTTGTTTGCATGATGAGACTGCTCTGCCTGCCACGCGGCAAACACTCTCTGGCCTTCCTCGCTGTTCCAGCAGGCAAGGATGGCCGGGTAGAATGCCCGCGCCAGACGGTCGATGACTTCATCGGGATAAGGGGAAGTGTTTGTGGACTTTTTCTTTTTGTTCAAACGCACGCTCCTTTGGACATCTGTGAACAGCATACCATGTGCCTGATGTTATGCTGTCTGGTCTTTAACATCTGCGAGTGCGGCTTCCAGAGAAGTAAGGTAGTCCTTGTGTTTGTGAATGATCTCCAGAATCACATCACGCTGCGCATTATCGGGCATCTGCTCCAACTGGTAGTTGAACGAAATGCGGAAACGAGTAGTGAGTTCTTCCAACGCCACATACTCGTACCGTACATCCTCCGGGTAAGCATCGCTGTCGTAAACCGATTCAAACTTTCGGAATGGCATGACAGGCGCTTTGCCCGGAACGCGGATCACACCGTCAGCGTCAGGCGTCGGCTCCACCTTCAGTTCCGGGTGCAGAATATCCTGCAAAGTTTGTGCACGGTCATTGTAGGCCGCTCTGGCAAGGCGGTGCATATCCGCTTTGGACACTTTCGTCTGTCCGGACAAAATGCTCTGCTTTAGCCCCGGCATCAGTTCTTCTGCGATCTCCACGCCTTTCATATACTTCGAGGCGTGGATAACGGTGTCCTTGCTTACTCCGTTTTCTTCTGCAATTCGGTCGCAGGTTTTGGTGCTGTCGATCAAGTTCGCATTTAGCGAACTTGATTTTGCATCGCTGCTCTTGCGATCACCGCCGTGCGCGGCTTTTTCGGCTTCATACTGTTTGCCCATCAGGTAGTACTTCTGCTCCGGGGTTAAATTGCGCCGCCCCAACTGGTTCTTGCAGATCCAAGCGAGAACTTCTTCCCGGCTTTCAAACGGGAGCGGCATGGTGGAGAAATAAATCTCCGGGTGTTTCTGGAGGATGGCATAACGATTGTGACCATCAACAAGGGTGTTGTTCCACACGATCAAAGGAGAAATCAGCTTGCCCTCTTTGAGGATGTTTTCTTCAAGCTGCTTAAATTCATCATCGGTCAAAGGAGGAATCTGGGACTGGAACTCCGGGTCAATTTTCAGATTGATCATTCGCACACTCCTTTATCTCTCCTGCTGCGTCGGTTCTTCCTCCCGGAAATAGGACGCAACATTCTGCTTTGCGGTTTTCAGTTTGAGCAGTTCTTCTTTGGCTTCCTTGTACTGCTCGTAGAACTTTGCCTTTTCGGATGCCAGTTGCTCATACTCGGCTTCCAGTTTTTTCGGGCTGGGCAGCTTGGTGATGTTGTTTGCCTTGAAATAGGCTGCTGCCGCCCGGTACGCTGTCAGCTCTGCACGATGCTGTTCCTCAAAGGCTGCGGGTCGTTTGGCGGTCTTTAGCTGCTGTGCGACGCTCTTGGTGCTGGCGTAGGCTGCGACGTGATAGCGCAGCTCGTTGTTGGTCTTCATGCGACCTTCGAGGTCTTTCACCACTGCCAGTGCGTCGTGATACTTGGTTTCCAGTTCAGCGATGCGCTGGTCGAGTGCGTCCTCGTTGAGCAGACCTTTCTCCTGCAAGAGAATCAAAGTCTGCGACATGGCTTTGAGGTTGTGCTTTTTCGCCCAACGCTCATAGCCGATGCCCTTGCCCTGCTTCAGCTTTGCCTGAATATTGACCAGTTTCCCAATGCGGTCAGGCTTGGGTTGGACAGCGCGTTTGCGCTCAGCATTTTTTTGTAAGGTGGCAAGCACGAGTCCTTTCTCAAACTTGTCACCGATGCTGTGCGCCCGGATAAACTTGGTTCTGCCAGCAGGCAGATAGCTGAGCTGTCCACGGCTTTCCTTGACCGTGATGCCGTACTGCTGCATGAGCTTCGCCGAAAAATCTTCAAAGCTGGTAGCACGGTACAGCACAGACGAAATCTGCTTCCGCAAAGTGTCCTTCACGGTTTCAAACTTCTTTTGCTTGGGCTGCCGTCCAGCTGCGGTGAGGGCTGCGTTTTCACGGTCAAGTTTCAACTGGCCGCGCCTACGCGCCCAATACTCGGCTTCGCTCACGCGCTCTTTCGAGCCGTTGAGCAGATCAATCTGGTACAGTCCGGCACCCTCGCACAGTTCCATGACCTCAACACGCAAGTGCCGCATGGTCTGGGCTGTACTGGAGTGCTTCATACCCTCGCACCAGTCGCGGGGCTTCTGCATATAGGGCTTGCGTTCCACTTCTCGTGTTCGGATGCTGCCAATCACGATGTGGACATGGATATTTCCCGAATGGTTATGCCCATCCGGGTGGGTGCAGACGATGGCAGGATGACCGGGAAAGTTTGCTTTACAGAAGTTCAGGCCGAGAGCCTGTGCTTTTTCCATGGTCAAGCCGTTGTCGGCTGCATCGCGTGGGTCGAAGCTGATGATATACTGGTGGCTTTTGATATCACCATGCTGGGTGTTCTTACCATACTTGCGGTTTGCCAGCAGACAGGCCGTTGCAAACGAGAAATCGCCGCACTCAAGGGTGTCGAGCAGGTACGAATCCCGCAGCTTCGGCTTGCCGTGCTCATCC
>OKSE01001278.1_pt1 | contig 12538 bp, 8 predicted proteins | sample 1633631 | NCBI WGS metagenome assembly OKSE01 (sample SAMEA3541555, study PRJEB24748) | human gut metagenome | biome: human gut; feature: human-associated habitat; material: faeces | place: China | collected 2012 | reverse complement strand
CACTTCTGGTATTCGTTGAGATTACTCTGAATCGTGGCGCACCGGATGTGTTTGAGCAATTTAACGCCGCAGTGCAAAAACTTGAAGAAATTCAAGAGTGTCATCTGGTTTCCGGTGATTTCGACTATCTGTTGAAAACCCGTGTACCGGATATGTCAGCGTATCGTAAATTACTGGGCGAGACCTTGCTGCGCCTGCCGGGCGTTAACGACACCCGTACCTACGTGGTAATGGAAGAAGTCAAGCAAAGTAATCGTCTGGTTATTAAGACGCGCTAACACGGAACAGGTGCAAACTCGACGTAGTTTGATTACACTCCTGTTAATCCATACAGCAACAGTGCCGGGGAGACCCGGCGCTGTTGTCCGTTTTAGCAGCAGGCAGGAAACAGCCTGATACCTGGAGAGCCTTTCTTGAGCCAGGAATACACCGAAGACAAAGAAGTCAAACTAACCAAACTCAGCAGCGGGCGCCGACTCCTTGAGGCGATGCTCATCCTTTGCTCCCTCTTCGCCATCTGGCTGATGGCGGCACTACTGAGCTTTAACCCCTCGGACCCCAGCTGGTCGCAAACGGCATGGCATGAGCCTATTCATAATTTAGGCGGCGCCCCCGGCGCGTGGCTTGCCGATACCCTCTTTTTCATTTTTGGCGTCATGGCCTACACCATCCCGGTGATCATCATCGGCGGATGCTGGTTTGCCTGGCGGCATCAGGAAAACGACGAATACATTGATTATTTTGCCGTTTCCCTTCGCCTCATCGGTGCGTTAGCCCTGATCCTGACCTCCTGTGGTCTGGCGGCGATTAACGCCGATGATATCTGGTACTTCGCCTCCGGCGGGGTGATCGGCAGCCTGCTGAGCACCACGCTGCAACCCCTGCTGCACAGCAGCGGCGGCACCATCGCCCTGTTGTGTATCTGGGCGGCCGGGCTGACGCTGTTCACCGGCTGGTCGTGGGTCAGCATTGCGGAAAAGCTGGGGGTGACAAAGCCCTCGGTGGTGCGCATTTTGAACCTGCTCATGGAGCAGGGCATGATCGTAAAGGAGTATTACGGCAAAATTTACCTGACCGACCGCGGCATCTGGGTGGCAAAGCGGGTGCAGCAGGAGCTGGACGCCATTCTGGCGCACTTTCCGCCGGTGAGCGGGGAGCTGACGGACGAGGAGCAGTGGAACGCCGCCCTTGCCATGACCAGCGCTTTGCCCCAGCGCCTTTTTACCGCCGACTATGAGCGGATGGTGGAAGAGGAGGAGACTCCCTCCGTCAAAGCCTGACGGCTTTGCCAGCTCCCGGGGATACCCCCTCAGTCTTTGCTGCGCAAAGCCAGCTCCCCCAAGGGGACGCCTTTTGGTGCTGCCGCAAAGTTTCCCGCCATCGCTGAAGCCTTCACCCGCCGGGGGAAGGTGGCGCGCAGCGCCGGATGAGGGGCAGCACCCATTAGCCTTGTTGCGCCCTCTCAGTCACCTGTGGTGACAGATTCCCCCTTTTGTCATCTGTGGTGACATCTTCCCCCGGAGTGGGGGAAGTCTTTCCTCAAAGGGAGAGCCAAGAGCACTGCCGGAAGATTTCTCATTGCACCTAAAACTTTAGTGATGAACTTTATGGCTTGGCTCCCCCTTGGGGGAGCTGGCGCGGGAGCGCCTGAAGGGGGGCCCCTCCCCGTGAAAATGCAAATGCCGGACAGCTTGCAGGCTGCCCGGCATTGTGCGTTGTGGTTATTTTTTGATCGCCCGCAGGATGCGGTTGGCGATGTACTTATGCCCGCTCACGGTGGGGTGGGCGTCGGTGGCGGTCATGGCAAAGGGGATGGGCACATAGGTCACATTCTCGTTCTGGGCGGCAAGGCTCTTGCTGAGGGCATTCAGCCGTCGGAACAGCTGTGTCCACTCCGGCAGCAGGGGCACAGGGTTGGTGTAGCCCAAAAGGATGATCTGCGCGTCCGGGTTCAGCGCCCGCAGCTCCGCTACGACCTGCGGCATATGCACGGCGGCTTCCTGATACGCCTGCTCGCAGATGGCGTCCGTACCGCCGCCCAGCAGCAGCTGGGTGGTGGCCTGTTTTTCTTCCCTTGTCAGCCGCAGGCGGGAAAGGTCGCTGTTCAGCCGCTGCAGGTTCTCAAAGCTGGGCTCGCGCAGCACGCCGCTGACCATGGTGGCTACCAGCTGCTCGCTCTTCCAGTTGGTGGCGTTGCCCAGCGCCACAAGGGCGGGCACCAGCGCATCGTTGGAGCCGATCTGCACGCTGATGACGTCCGCGCGCTTGAGGTAGTCCAGCATCTGGGGGTAGACGTAGTAGGTGCCCGCCTGCTGGTTCATCTGGGGCATTGCGCCGGTGTGCAGCATATCCGCAAGGTCGCCGGTGGTCAGCCCGGGCAGGCCAAGGTTGATGGCGTGCTGACGGTCCAGCCCAAGGCCTTTGCCTACCAGCGAAACATAGCACTGCTCCGGGTAGCCCTCGAAGTTTGGGGCCGCGTCTATGCCGATGGCGGCTTCGGCGTACTTGAAATCCGGCAGACCCACGCCGGAAACGATGCTGTCACCCAGCGCCACATAGGTGCGCTGAGGATCGGCGGCAGGGGCTTCCGCAGTGGGGGCTTCCGCATCCGGGGCAGCTGCCTCGGCGGTCTGCTCCTGCGCGGCGGGGGCGGTCTGTTCCGGCGGCAGGGCGTCGGGCTGCTGGGCAAAGGCAGGCACAGCCAGCAGCACCAGCGCAGCGGCGCTGCACAGCCATGCGGTAAAACGGGGATGTTTCATGGATGATTCCTTCTTTCTCAAGGGCAGGGGGGTTACCCCACCTCTTCTTCCAGCTTACGGTAGTCGGCCTTACCGGCGGGGGTCAGGGGCATTTCGGGGATGATCTTATAGGCCGAGGCGGCGGGCTGCACATACTCCGGCAGCTCCTCCAGGCACAGCTGGCGCAGCTCCCGCAGGATCTGGCGCTTTTTGCCGGTGGCGGCAGGCTCCAGCACCACAAAGACGAAGGGCAGACGTCCCTGGGTGTGGTCGGTATCGGCGTAGCCCACCACGCAGCACTGGTGCACGGCGGGGTGGCGGCTGATGACGTTTTCGATCATGGAGGGGAACACCTTGAAGCCGTCGTGCCGGATGATGATGCGCTTGATGCGGGCATCCAGATACACAAAACCGTCCTCGTCCATGGAGCCGATATCGCCGGTGTGTGCCCACAGCTGGCCGTCGGCGTGGCGGCGCAGCAGGTAGGCGGTCTCCTCGGGCTTGTTGTAGTAGCCCTTCATGGCGGTGGGGGTGCAGATGCAGATCTCGCCGCGCTGACCGATGGGCAGCTCGGTCTCGGTGCCCGGCTCGAAGATGGAGACCACCGTGTTGACCATGGGGATGCCCACGCTGCCGGGCTTTGTCACGTTACCGGCGGCGATGGTGGCAGCCGAGGATACCTCGGTCATGCCGTAGCCCTTTGCCAGCGGGTACTCCACCCCGTGGGCTTTGAGGAACCGGTTCACCGTCTGTTCCGCGCCCAGCGAGAGGGAATCGCCTCCGGCGGCGTAGTTGCGGATGAAGGAGAGGTCTTTGTTTTTCAGCAGCGGGTCGGCGGCAAGCTGCTGGTAGTGGGTGGGCACGCCGAACATGTGCGCGGGCTTGTACTTCCACACCAGTGCGCCCAGCTTATCCGGGTCCAGATTGGGGATGATGATGATATGCAGCCCCATGACCAGCGGCATATGGATGCCGCAGCTGTAACCGTAGGCGATGAAGGGCGGCATGACGTTCAGCAGCTTCTGCCCGCGGTGGAACAGACGGCTCTGGGCGGCAAACTCCTGTGCAAGGGCGTTGAAGCAGTAGTCGGTCAGCATAACGCCCTTGGGCGAACCGGTGGTGCCGCCGGTGTGCACCACCACGCAGGTGTGCTGGGGGTCGTAGGGCACGGCGGCGGGGCTGTGCCCTTTGCCTGCGGCGATAAAAGCCTTCCAGCGCAGCACGTTGGAGGCGTAGCGGTTTTTATCCGGCTCTGTCAGCTTGTAGCCCACGGCTTTGGCCAGCGGCAGACTGTCGGCGGGGCTGAGCACCACCACCCGCTCCACGCTGGTGCCCTTTGCGGCCTGATGGCAGCGGGGGTACACCACGTTCAGGCAGATGAGCAGGCGGGACTCCACCTCCTCGATGTACTCCCGGATGCCCTCGGCGCTGTACCGGGGGTCTACCAGATTCAGGGTAGCGCCCAGCAGGTCGGCGGCGTAGAAGGCGTAGACCACCTCCGGGGTCATTACGCTGACCACCGTGATGATATCGCCCTTTTTCACCCCCAGCGCCTGCAGGGCGGCGGCGGTCTTTTTTATCTGCACGATCAGGTCGGCGTAGCTGAACTTGCGGCCGTAGTATTCCAGCGCGGTGTCGCCCAGGTGCCGCTCGTTGTTGCGGCAGACCAGCGCAAAGGCCGAGCACTCCGGCACGGATTGGTGGATGTACTTTTCCTCATAATATTTCAGCCATGGCTTTGCCTTGGAGGCGTAGACCGGCTCCTTGCCATCTTCCATCATAGGATCAGACCTTTCTTTATCATCATTCGGAGACCGGCTCTCCGAGAGCAGGTGCAGTTACATTGGCAGGGGCAGCGCTCTGCCCGGCGGGGACGGCAGCGGGCAGGGCGGTCTCCGCGGCCGGGGTGGCGGTCTCCGCAGTCTGGGCGGTGGCTTCGGCAGCGGTCTCCGCAGCGTTTTCCGCTGCCTTGGCGGCCTCCTCGGCGGCCTTGGCGGCGCGCTCGGCCTTCAGCTGCTCGGCACGCTGACGCGCCTCCTCCTGCCGTTTCAGGGTGCGCGCCTTGATGCGGCACACCGAGCACAGACCCTCGGCGCTGTCCGGGGCAATGGGCTTGCCGCACTGCTTGCACAGGGTCTTGGTGCACTTGTGCAGCACCACGGGGCCAAGGGTGGTAAGCTGGTACAGCTTCATGCCGTCAAAGCCCTTGTTGGAGCATACGTTCATGCACACGCCGCACTCGCTGCACTTCCACGGGGTAAGCACCATGCGGGTCTGGCCATTGGGCATCTCCTCAAACTTCAGGGCATTGGCGCGGCAGGCTTTCTCGCACCGGCCGCAGCCAAAGCAGTTGTCGGTGAACTTGGGCATATAGTAGCCGTACTGCAGGGGCGTTTCCATGGCGGCTTTCAGCTGCTTTGTGCGCTGGTGCAGCAGCAGGCGGAAGTCCACCCCGCTGTCCTCCTCGCTGCGCAGACCGGGCAGCATCTGCAGCAGCTTTTTGGTGCCGCTCTTGGAGCCGTGGCTCACCTGTTCCAGCATCTCGCGGCGGGTCAGCTCCTGCACATGGTAGGGGTACTCCTTTTCCTCATACGCCAGCGAGAACCGCGCTTCGAACATCGGCTGACCGAAAAAGTCCACAAGGCGGGTCAGCTCCTTGCGCAGCTGCTCGGCGCACAGGTCGTTCTCGCACTGCCCGCAGGGGGTCAAATCCAGCACGATCTTTTTGTTCAGCGCCAGATACGCCAGCGCCTCCCACGAGAGGGCACAGATGCAGCTGCGCACCACGGTGTTCTTGCGGCTGGACTTCTCACAGCCGATCCAGATGGTATCGTTGTCGGTGTCCGCCGCAGCGGTATCCCGCTGCACCTGCTCCGGCGAAGGCGCAATGCAGCCGCTGCGGCAGGCGGAAACGCACAGTCCGCAGTCGGTGCAGGGGTCCCAGTCCTTGACGAGGTTCGGGCGGGTAAAGATCTCCTCGCCGTAGGGGCAGATGTCCTTGCAGGTCGTGCAGGGCTTGCGGTGGGGGTGCAAATTCCAGCACTGGCGGCGGTTGATCTCGGGATGGCTGGTCTTCATCAGGGCATCCATTGCAGTTCTGGTAAAAAAGCCCATGGTCTTACTCCTTTTCCACAACAGAGGTAAGGGCGGCGTGGTCGAGCAGGAAACGCTGCACCTTCTGGTTGGTCACGGCGGCGGCGATGGCGTCCCGGCTGAGCACCTTGCGGATCTCTTCTTCCGGGGTATCGTGCAGCTTGGAAAGGCGGGCGATCTCGGCGTCCACCTCCTGCTGGGTCACGGTGATCTTTTCGGCTTCGGCAATGGCGCGCACCGCCAGCATGGCCCGCAGCTGGCGCTCGGCTTCCTTGCGGTAGCCCTCCCGCACCTGCTCCGGGGTCAGCCCGGCGCTCTTGCAGTAGAGCTCCATGGTCATCTGGCTCTTGCGCAGCCGCTGGCGCAGCTGGGTCATCTGGTATTCGGCGTTCTGCGCCAGCAGCTCTGCGGGCAGCTCCACGGTCAGGTTCGCGCCCGCCATATCCAGCAGCGCTGCTCCGGCAATGCGGTCGGCGTTGGCCTCGTGGGAAAGGCGTTTTTTCTCCCGCAGGCTCTCCCGCAGGGCCTCCAAGTCCGCATAGCCAAGCGATTTTGCAAGGGCATCGTCCACCGGGGGCACCTGCTTGCGCTCCACTGTGTGCAGGCAGATCTCAAACTGCGCCGTCTTGCCGGAAAGCTCCGGCACCCGGAAATCGGCGGGGTAGGTGAAATCGAACCGGAAAGTCTCGCCCGCGCAGTGACCGTACACGGCATCCTCGGCGGCGGGCATCAGCTGCCCGGTGCCCAGCACTACGGTCACCTTCTCCATCCGGCTGTCCGGGATGGGCGCACCCTCCAGAAAGCCCTCGAAATCCAGCGTGACCCGCATCCCGCGGGCGGCGGGCGCGTCAGTGGGCACAAAGGGCGCGTGGACCCGCGCCAGATTGCCGATATCCGCCTCTACGGCCTTATCCGATACCGGGCGCACCCGGCGGGTGAAGGCAAGCCCCTTGTACTGCCCTAAAGCGGCAGCGGGCATGGTGTTTGCAGTTTGTTCCATAGTCGAACACTCCTTTTTACAAAAGCGGCGTTACAGCCCACGGGCGGCCAGCCAGCTTTCTGCGATCTGGGAGAACATCTCCGGGTACTGGGCATCTTCTTCCTTAAAGGCGCTCAGGTAATACTCCACCTCGGCGCGGGTGGGGGCTACGGTGCGCCGCCAGATGGTAAAGGTGGTGCCGTTGCCCATATCAAAGGTGGCCTCCAGCGCAAAGTACTCGTCCCGCACCGCAAGGAACCTCTCGTTCAGCTTGTGGGACATCTCGCCGTTGCCCACAAAGGTCTGGGGGAAGGGGTCGGCGGTGAGGACATATTTGGCCTCGAAGAACTGCATGGGGAAGTTGTGGGTGCCCGGCACCGAGAAGCCGAAGGCCAGCTTATCGTTGATGGGGGTTGCAGGCAGCTGGCAGTTCTTGAAGTGATCCGGGCAGTACAGCATATCGTGGGGGATCATGTAGCTGATCTCGCCCTCGGTGCAGTGGGTGTCGATCCAGTTGGCAATGGCCTTGATCTGCGGCAGATCCTTGCGGTCATAGATCAGCTTGTCCAGCCGGACGAACTCCTCGGTGACTGCCAGCGGGAAGTGATCCACCAGAAAGCCCGGCAGGGCAATGGTGGTCAGGGGAGAGCAGCGCACCGAGGTGGCAAACACGAGGGTGAACACCCAGAACACGACCTTTGCCGCCCGGAAGCGGCTGATGCCCTCGGCCAGCGCCGCTGCGCCCAGCAAAAACAGGAGAAACCACCCCGGGAGGAACAGCAGCATCTGGTGGGAGCCGGTGTTCTGGATGCGGGTGAACAGCAGCATGCTCAGCAGGATTTCCAGCCCGGCAAGGCAGGGCAGGGCTGGCATCTTGCGGCGCTTCAGGCAGAACCACAGCCCCATGCCCACGAGCACAAGGTTCATCAGGCCCATGCGCCAGAACTGCAGGCTGATCTCGGCCACAAAGCCGCCGCCGTTATAGTAGGAATAGCGCTCGGCGTAGCTGTAAGCGAGGATGCGGCTGACCATCGGCCACAGCAGGATCAGCATGGCCACCATGCTCATCAGGCCGAACAGCACGAGGTTGCGCACCTGCAAAAGCGCCTGCTTTTTCTGCCCGGCGCGGGCAATGCGCGCGCTGCTTACCAGCACCAGCACCGCGTAGGCAAAATAGTAGCCCACCACAAAATATAAGTACCACCGGCGGGAAAGGATGATGGCTGCCGTGGCGGCAAACAGCAGGCAAAAGCGCACCGGCTCCAGCTTTTCAAACCGGAAGTCCAGCGTGAGCAGCAGGATGCTGAAGCCGAAGATGAGGCCGAACCAGTCCGGCTGGCTGAGCATGGCGCTCATGCGCAGCCACGGGTAGGTGACCATCCAGGTCATGCCGATGAGGAAGTACCAGAAGCGGTTTTTCACCCGCAGCATCTGCCCCACCTTGATGGTAAGCCCTGCCAGCAGCACCAGCAGCATGGGCAGGATGCTGAACACCTGACAAAAGGCAAAGCTGTCGCCGGTGCGGTCGCTCAGGCAGAAGGGAAACTCCAGAAACAGGGTGATGAAGTTGGTGTAGTCCTCGGCAAAGGAGCCGAAGATGAACTGGAAGCCCGCCGCCGGGCTTTGCAGAAAGGCAGCTTCGGCCCAGTACTGTTTGTTGATATAGTTGACGTAATCCCAGATATACACAAAGCTGCGGCGGCCAAGCGCCCAGAAAAAGTAGACCAGCGCCGCCGCCCACAGGCCGACGAGCACCGCCTTGTGGAAGAGGTCAAATTTGATTCCCGCCACCCGCAGCACCAGCAGCACACAGGCAAACAGGGCAAGGTTGCACCACAGGCTCACCAGCGGGAAAAAGAATTTGCTGCCGGGCGCAGCCTGCGCAAAAACGGCCAGCAGCACCGCTGCTGCCGCCAGCACCAGCACGATTTTCGCCGCAGCGGAAACGCGGGGCTTTGTAATGGGTTCGGACATGGAATAGGACCCTCCTTGCAAAATTTCACACCTTACAGTATAACAACTCCCCCGGGCACTGTCCAGCACCCCGGCGGCGAAAAATGCAGAATGTCCCGCCGCTTTCAAAGCAGACGGGACATTTTTGCATAAATATTACTTATCGGAAACTTCTGCAGCGGTCTTAGCAGCCTTTGCCGCCTTGCGCTTTTGTGCCAGCGCCCTGTTGGCGCTCAGGCGGGCGGCGTCCGGGTTCGGGGCTTCCGGGGACAGCCGCAGCAGATAGCTGCCCATGGCGGGCAGGTCCAGCGTCAGGGTGTAGTCCCGGCCGAACACACCGCCGTCGGTGGTGTGGAAGCTCTGCTTGCGGTGCGCCTTGTGCACGCCGCCCCAAGTGCCGGCCTCGGTGTCCAGCACCAGCTCTGCGCTGCAGGGGAACTTGAGGTACAGGGGGAACTTTTTGTGGGCGTGGTCCTGGGTGTTCATCACGCAGAGCAGGTTCTGCCCGCGCCCCTTGCGCAGCCATGCGTACACGCCCTCGGCGCAGCTTTCGCTGGCCACCCACTCAAAGCAGTCCGGGTTGTACTCGCCGTCATACAGGGCGGGCTCGGAGGCGTAGGTGCGGCTCAGAGCGGCAAAGTACTTCTGGAAGGCATCGTGGAAGGGGTATTCCAGCAGGTTCCAGTCCAGCTCCCGCTTTTCGTCCCACTCCCGGAAGTGTGCCAGCTCGTTGCCCATAAAGTTCAGCTTTTTGCCGGGATGGGTATACATATAAAAATACAGGGTGCGCAGCTGGGCGCATTTTTCCGCGTAGCTGCCCCACAGCTTATCAATGATGGTCTTTTTGCCGTGCACCACCTCATCGTGGCTCAGCGCCAGCAGATACAGCTCGTTGTAGAAGTAGTGCATACTGAACAGCAGCTTGCCGTAGCAGCCCGGGCGCTCGCCGAAGGGGGTGGCAAAGTAGTCCAGCGTGTCGTGCATCCAGCCCATGTCCCACTTGTAGTCAAAGCCCACGCCCTCGTAGCGGGTGGGAGCGGTCACCTTTAAAAAGTTGGTGGAGTCCTCCGCCATGTAGATGCCGGTGGGCCAGCGCTCGTTCAGCCCGTGGTTCAGGCTGCGCAAAAAGTTCACCGCGCCCTGATTCACGCCGCGGTTGGGGTCGCCCTGCCAGTACAGCGCCCGGGAGATGGCGTCCATGCGGATGCCGTCGCAGTGGTACACGTCCATCCACAGCCCGGCGGCGCTGCTCAAAAAGCTGCACACCTCCCGGCGGTAGTAGTTGAAGTTGCAGGTGCCCCACTCGCTCTGTCCCACGTCGCTGTCGTACTCGTACAGGTAGGTGCCGTCAAACTTTGCCAGTGCGTCGGCGTTGGCGGCAAAGTGCACCGGCACAAAGTCCATGATGACGCCGATGCCCATGCGGTGGCAGGCGTTGACAAAGCCCGCAAACTGGGCGGGGGTGCCGTAGCGGCTGGTCACCGAGAAGTAGCCGGTGGTCTGGTAGCCCCAGCTGCCGTCAAAGGGGTGCTCGGCCAGCGGCAGCAGCTCCACATGGGTAAAGTGGTGCTCCAGCAGCCACGGGATCAGCTCCCGCGCCAGCTCCTCGTAGTTGTACCACCCGTCCGAGCCGTCCGGCCGGGTGGTGCCGGGCTTATGCTTCCAGCTGCCGGCGTGCAGCTCGTAGATGTTCAGCGGGCGGTTGCGGCATTTGTCCCGCCGCTCCATCCACGCGGTGTCGTCAAAGGTGAAATCCAGCTTTGTCAGCTTGCTGGCGGTGCCGGGGCGCAGCTCGGTGGCAAAGGCGTAGGGGTCGCTGCGCATCACGGTGCTGCCGTCCGCGCCATGCACGCGGTATTTGTACAGATCTCCTTCCGCAAGGCCGGGGATAAAAGCGCTCCACACGCCGGTATCGGCTTTTTCCATGGGCACGCCGCGCTCCCAGCCGTCAAAGCCGCCGCACACCTCCACGGCGGTGGCACCGGGTGCCCACACGGCAAAACGCCAGCCCTCGGCGCCGTTCGGGTCGGTGCAGGGGTGCGCACCCAGAATGCGGTAGGCATCGAAGCAGTCGCCACTGAAAAACGTGCGGGGGATCACAGGGTAATTCATGCAAAGATCTCCTTACTTCTCTATGTTGACCAACGGTGTGCGCCGGTTGATACAAGGCTGTTTGGGCAAACTATCCAAGAAAAGCGCCTTTTTACCGGCACAGTAGCTGATAATCTTAGCGAATCTTGACAAAAATCGGCAAAAATACACATATTTGCCAGAGGGTGTGGTATACTGTTGCTACCGCCTTGCGGGCGGTGCAACTTTTTAGAGCAATAGAATGGGAGCGAATGATCATGGCTTGGTATGACGAAGCAGTATTTTATCACATTTATCCGCTGGGGCTGTGCGGCTGTGCGCACGAAAACGACGGCCAGCCCACCCCGGGCGCTTTTGCAAAGCTGGAAGCATGGGCAGCCCACGCGGCAAAGCTGGGCTGTACAGCCATCTACATCGGCCCGCTGTTCGAAAGCGGCTCCCACGGCTACGATACCATCGACTACCGTCTGGTGGACCGCCGCCTTGGCACCAACGAGGAGTTCAAGGCTTTTGTGGTGACGGTGCGATTTCCCGATATGGTAAGCAACGACTGGCTGACGATCCGGATGTATCCAGGAGACCGAACCGCTCAGCCACTGTTTATCGGCCCGGACGGCCTTCCGACTATGTACAGCCAGTGTAAAGTAAATATTGTAGACTGTGGGGAGTTGAGTTAAATGCAGGCAGTAAGTAATGCGTATAAGCGGGAAATGAAAAAGAAATACAGGGATGAATGTTCCTTCCTTCGGGTGACAATCGGAATGATTAATCAGACAGCCCAGGCTTCTGCTTCCGTGGCTGAGCCAAAGGCATTTACCTATTTTTCGGATCTTACAAAGCCTTTTGATAATTATCAGGTGGCGGAGCTTTATGCCGGCTGTGACGAGAACTGGTCTGCCGTGGATGGCAGTATGTATTTCCTGCCAAGAATGAAGCGAGATGTGGTTTTGAATGCAGGGCTGGTGACAGAGAAGCTTTTGGGAGCGGTTGAGATGCGTTTCCCAGTGTCTCTATCGATTAAGGGACTGACCATTGAGTTTGGAAAGGCGTATCCGCAGAATTTTGTGATTGAATCAGATCAGAATACGGTTCAGGTAAAGGGAAATGCTTCCGGCCACTTTGTGACAGAAGAAATTTTCCCGGATGCTACGTTTCTTCGCCTGGTTCCCAAGAAAATGGTAAATGGTCAGTCCAGATTTCGAATCCATCAGATAACAATGGGAATCGGCATTTATTTTGATAACAGGAAGATTCTTTCCGCAACCAAGAAGGAGCATATCAGTCCAATTACAGAGGAGCTTCCAACCATTGACTTTTCTATGACGGCAGCCAATCGGGATCGGGAGTTCGATGTGGAAAATTCCGAGTCTTCTGTTCAGTTTTTGGAAATTGGACAGAATGTAGAGGTGCTGTATGGACAGGAGCTGGAGGGCGGAAGCGTGGAATGGATGCCTGGGGCGAAGCTGTCTTTAAAAGACTGGTCGGCAGATGACGAGGAGCTGGAAATCGGAGCCTCGGATCGGTTTGACACAATGGAAGAGACTTATTACAGGGGGCGTCTTCACCCAGAAGGGATTTCTTTGTATAAGCTGGCGGATGATGTGTTTCAGGACGCAGGAGTGGACCGTCGGGAGTATTATATCGATCCCTATCTTCAGGATGTCAAAATCCAGAATCCTGTTCC
>OKSE01001270.1_pt1 | contig 12584 bp, 12 predicted proteins | sample 1633631 | NCBI WGS metagenome assembly OKSE01 (sample SAMEA3541555, study PRJEB24748) | human gut metagenome | biome: human gut; feature: human-associated habitat; material: faeces | place: China | collected 2012 | reverse complement strand
AATAGGGGCAAACCGTGACGACTTTTTTCATCGGTCTTGCTCCAGTTATTCAATGGGCGCGTTTGCGCTATCGCGCCGTCACTATGCATCTTCTATGCCATATTTTCATTGTGGGTATTCCTTGATGATACGCGGGTTTTTTGGGCGGAATGCTGACGAAAAACAGCCTGTCGACAGATTTGACGTGTCGATACCCTGGAGATGTGACGGCGCTTGAAAAAATGTCACCGGGAGAGGAATTTGTCGGCGCAGGCTTGCAGAATCGATCAGACTGACACTAATTCCCGGCGGGCAGAGGCAAAAATGAAACCAGTCATTTTAGTGGTGGATGATGACAGGGCAATGGGCGAGCTGCTCAGCGATGTGCTCGGCGCGCACGCGTTTGAAGTGCTTGTCAGCCAGACCGGCAACGACGCGCTGGCGACGGTGGCGCAGCGGGCGGATATTGCGCTGGTCTTACTGGACATGATCCTGCCGGATACCTATGGCCTGCAGGTGCTCCAGCAGCTGCAGCGCACGCGGCCTGAGCTGCCGGTGGTGATGCTCTCCGGTCTGGGCAGTGAGTCTGATGTGGTGGTGGGCCTGGAGATGGGCGCCGACGACTATCTGGCGAAGCCCTTCCACTTGGCGGAGCTGGAGGCCCGCATCCGCAGCCTGACATTGCGGCAGTTCACCCAGCAGGATGTGCTGCTAAGCTGCGGAGGCCTGACCTTTGACACCCGCTCCCGTACCGCCGCCGTCAACGGGCAGACGCTGACGCTCACCCGGAAGGAAACAGGAATCCTGGAATACCTGATGGTGCATCAAGGAAGGCCAGTAAGTCAGGAGGAGCTGATGGATCACGTTTGGGACAATAGCGTGGACAGCTTCAGCAATTCCATTCGCGTCCACATCTCCGCCCTGCGCAAAAAGCTCCGCGCCGTGCTGGGCTATGACCCCATCCGCAACCGCATCGGCGAGGGCTATCTGATGGGAGGCGAGGAAGTATGAAGCGTCTTTCCCTGCAGTGGCGCATCACACTGATGTCCGTCCTGCTCATCGGCATCACCTGCGTGGCCATGAATTTGCTGCTGTGCTCCTCCGGTGTGTACTATATGGACACCATTGCGGACAGCTTACAGGGCGGCGGCACGGTGATCCTGAATGATGGCGGAGCGGCGAGCTTTGACCCGCAGCTCATAGCGCCCAACGAGGAGTTGACCATCGTCGTCGATGGGGTGCAGGGGCGCTTCCGCACCACCAACTGGTACATCACGGCGGCGGTAACGCTGCTCAGCGGCATCCTCGCTTATTTCGTCAGCGGACGCGCCCTCAAGCCCCTGCGCAGCTTTGCCTCGCAGGTGGAGCAGGTGCAGCTGAACAATCTTGCCGATATGAGGATCGATGAAGACGTCATTTCGGAGTTCCGGCAGCTGAGCCGCTCGTTCAACCAGATGCTGGAGCGGCTGAACAACGCCTTTGCCGCCCAGCGGCAGTTCACCGGCAACGCTGCCCACGAGCTGCGCACGCCGCTTGCGCTGATGCAGGCGCAGCTGGAGCTGTTCTCCGCGGAGCATCCAGATGTGCGCCCGGAGACGGCGGAATTCCTCACGCTTTTGCGCGAGCAGACGGAGCGGCTGACTCAGATGACAAAAACACTGCTGGAGATGAGCAATTTGCAGCAGGTGGCGCGGAACGAGCAGCTCCAACTCGCCCCCATGGTCGAGGAGATCTTCACGGATCTCGCGCCGCTGGCGGAGAAGCGAAGCGTCACGCTGGAAACGGAGGGCGATGCCGCTCTCACCGGCAGCGACGCGCTGATCTACCGCCTGCTCTTCAACCTGACGGAGAACGCCGTCAAATACAACCGCCCCGGCGGCTCGGTGCGGGTCGAGCTTACACAGGGGCAGGAAAAGTGCATCATTCGCGTTTCCGACACCGGCTGCGGAATTCCGGAGGAGTATCAGCGGAGCATTTTTCATCCCTTCTTCCGTGTAGACAAATCCCGCAGCCGCGAGTACGGCGGCGCGGGACTGGGACTTTCTCTGGTGTGGGAGATCGCCAATCTCCATGGCGGCTCCGTTTGGGTGGAGGAAAGTTCGGACAAGGGCACGACCATCGCGGTCGAGCTACCGGCAGGGACAGAAAGCGATTCCCCCGGCGCGGATATCCCATAACAGTCCTCGGCTGATTCATGGCAATCGTTTTTCAACCTCCACAACGTTATCGCAGCAGCTCTCGATCAGCTCCCTGTCGTGGGTGATCACGAGAATGGTTCTGCCGTTCTGCGCTTCGCTTCTCAGCCTTTCTGCAATTAGGCGCATATTCTGCCCGTCAAGGCCGCTGGTGGGCTCATCGAGTATCAATATCCTGCGGCCGGAAAAGATGGCACAGGCAATGGCAAGGCGCTGCTTCTGTCCGCCGGACAGGGTGGACGGGTGCGTGTCCCTGTACTCGTAAAGGCCAAATTCCTTCAGCAAGTGTCTGGCACGGCCTTTGCTTTCTTCTGTCAATCTGGTATTCAGCAGCAGCTCCTCCGCCACACTCGCCGTAAAAAACTGCGTTGACGTGTCGTTGCCGCAGTAATAGATCTCCCTGCGCCGGACTGCCGCTCTTGATTTTTTCCCATCTATCAGGATATGTCCCCTTGTCTGCTTCGCCAGCCCGCAGAGGATCTGCGCAAGGGTGGTTTTCCCCGCGCCGTTTTGCCCCGTTATGGCGGTCACTTTGCCCTCTGGAACGGACAGCGAAATGTCCTCAAAAATAACTTCTCTGCGTATTCTTTTCGAGAGTCCTGCTGTCTTCAAGACGGCAGGGCTTTCGTCCGATACGGAGGGAGCGGGAAGGCTCTTTCCCTCGCGCGGAGAGCGCAGACCCATACCTAAGATGTCCGCTTCCGGAAGAAGGAGCAAATCCTCCGGTGTATACTCGGCCGCTATTCTGCCGTCCCGCAGATATAAAAACCGGTCTGCGATCCCCATCAGCCAGTCGATCCGATGCTCCGCGAGGAGCAGGGTAAAGCCCTGCTCCTTGAGCTGCCGGAGGGTCTGCATAAGCTGCCTCGTCCCGGCGGCATCGAGGTTGGCCGTCGGCTCATCACACACAAAGGCCTTTGGCTTCATAGCATATACGGACGCAATGGCCGCCCGCTGCTTTTCTCCGCTTGAGAGGACGTCAACTGCCCTGTCTTTCAAATGGGACAGCTTCAATGCCTCTATGGCGGCATCCGTCCTCTCCCGTATCTCCTGAGTGGATAAGCCGTAATTCTCGCAGGGAAACGCCACCTCACCGGCAAGCTCGGAGGAAAAGAACTGGCTTTTTGGGTCTTGAAAAACGCTTCCCACCAAACGCCCGATCTCCCACGTGGAAAGCCTTGATATGTCCTTGCCGTCTATCCTCACGCTCCCGCTGAAAACTCCGGGGTAATAGGACGGCGCAAGCCCGTTGACAAGCCTTGTCACGGTGGTCTTGCCGCAGCCGGAAAGCCCCGTCAGCACGACACATTCGCCGCTTTTTACCGAAAGGGAAATGTCCTGCACACCTCTGTCCGAGTTTTCGTATTGAAAAGAAGCGCGTATAAGCTCGATCATGCCATGCTCCTTTCCAAAACCAAATAGGAAGCCGTGACCAGCGCGCATACGGCTGCCGCGATGTGATCCCGCGTCCCGGCCCTTTTCTCATAATAGCTGCCGCGCACGCCCGGACGCTCCGCGCCCCTTGCAACGGCGGAAACGGAAAGCTGATCGGCAAGCTGCAACACCCGAAGGAGAAACGGAACCAGCACATACTCCATGCTCTGCACGGGATGCGCGAGCAGCTGTCCCGCTGCGGTCAGCCCTCGGTTTTTCATGGACCTGCCCACACCCTTCAGCTCCGTCCGCATGGTGGGGAAGAAGCGAAAGGCCACAAGAAGCCCGAGAATGAACGGGGTGGGCATACGGAGGCGGGATAAAAACGCGGAGAGCATCCCCGGCGGCGTGGTGATCAGATCCCAGGACACCAGAAATATCGGCGACAGATTCCAGAACATCAGAACGTAAAACTCCGAGAATACCGGCATGCGCAGCCCGCAGAAGCGGATGCCGTAGAGCAGCAGCGCCAGCAGCAGATAAAAGCAGCCATAGGACGCGGCAAGGCGGAAATTTTTCTGTAAGACGAGATAAAGAAGCGCGCCGCCGGTCAGGATGCAGGTGAGCAGCACATTCCCGCCGATCGTCACTCCGGCAAAGACGCACAGCAGCGCCCACAGCTTGACCGGCACCGCAAAGGATGCGTCCGCCCTCATAGAACGCCGGCCTTCTGAAAATGCCTGCGGATCAGCCGACTGCCGACCATGCAGCCTAAAAAACCCATCAGCGTCGTGAACAGCAGAATAAAGGTCAGCCAGCCGGGAGAGGTGTAGTAACGCACATAGGAATCGATGTAGCTCTGCTCCATACCGCTTGCCAGCGCAAAATCGTAGTAGGTGTCCCAGAAGAACCAGATGGGCAGCAGATTGACCCCGTTGTATAAAAGGCTCGCCACCGTCCAGGCGGCGGTCATGCGCTTGGGATCGCCGCAGGCTCCGCGCTTCCACAAAATTACCTCGCAGATGACGCCCGTAACGATAAAGTAGGGGAGCAAAAACCAGTTGCCCATCAAGAGGAAAATCACGCCAAGCAGCGTCATATAGATCAGCGTCACAAAACGCTTTCCGATCCGGCTGACCATGAGCATATAGACCGGCGCGCAGAGGAACATGGTGATCCCCACCGACAGCACCATGCTGACAAAGTCGTTGGCCATGCAGACCATATTGACGACGAGCTGGATCACGATCAGCACCGTCGAAAGCAGCACCGTGGTGATCACATCCCTGACAGACCATTTATTTGTTTCTTTCATAAACTCCTCCTTGTTTTCGACACTTCGTTTTCCAATATTGCACTTGGAATTCTGTTTATCTCGCAACTTTCTACGCCGTCCACTCCATGCTCTCGCTCTGGAGCTGTGCCATGTGGCGGAACAGGCCGTTCTTTTTCAGCAGCTCGGCCGGAGAACCCATCTCCGCCACGCGGCCACCGGAGAGCAGGACGATCTGGTCGGCGTTCATGACGGTACGCATGCGGTGCGCGATGATGAGCACCGTCTTATCCTTGATCAATCCGGACAATGCCGCCTGCACCGCCGTTTCGTTTTCCACGTCCAGCGAGGCCGTGGCCTCATCCAGCAAAATCACCGGCGCGTCCTTCAAGATGGCGCGGGCAATGGAGATGCGCTGCCGCTCGCCGCCGGAGAGACGGGAGCCGTTTTCCCCGATCAGGGTATGGTAGCCCTCCGGCAGCTTGGATACAAAGGCGTCGCACTGCGCCGCCTTCGCCGCCGCCAGCACCTCCGCATCGGTGGCGTCCCGCTTGCCGAGGCGGATGTTTTCCATCACGGTATCCGCAAACAGCACCACATCCTGAAATACGATGGCGTAGTTTTTCAGCAGTGCCTCGCCGTCCACCGTGGACACGTCCACGCCGCCCAGCCGCACCGTTCCCTCCGCTATATCCCAGAAGCGGGCTGCCAGCCTGGCTGCCGTGGACTTGCCGCCGCCGGAGGGTCCCACCAGCGCCGTCACCTGCCCCTGCTTCGCCGTAAAGGAGACGTCTCTTAGCACGTCCTCATTTTCCCGGTAGGCAAAGGTCACATGCTCAAAGCGGATGTCGTAGCCGTCGGGATCATATTCGGTCATGCCGGTCATGCGCTTTTCGTTCTCGATCTCCTGCATACGCTCGATGCGCACCTCGCAGGCGAAAACCGCGGCCATGTTGGCAAACATGGAGCCGATGGGGTCATATACCCGGGTGGCGGCGATAAGGAACATCAGAAACGGGATCAGCGACAAGTCGCCGCGGCTCATGAGTGTCACCCCCGTGAGGACGGTGGTGGCGATGCCCAGCTTTAGGAAGGATTGCGCCACCGTGACTACGGAGCCTGTGAACAGCTCGCCCCGGATGGTGTCCCGCTCCGCCTCATCCAGCCTGCGGTTCAGGTCGGCGATATACCGCGCCTTCTGGTTGCACGCCTTGATCTCCGGCGCGCACTCCAGCACCTCCTGCATGGCGTCTGTAGCCGCGCGCCGGGTGACGAGGCCCTTCTTTATATGCCGCTTTTCCATGCGCCGGGAGAGATAGACCATCAGCAGCGACGCGGGCACCACCCACAAAAGAGCCAGTGCCATCCGCCAGTCGTAAAGCAGCATGCCTGCGGAAATCAGCGCCGTGGAGATGAGCGCGCCGTGCATGGCGGGGTAAAAGTGGGAGAACGCCTTTTCCAACGTCTCCGTATCCCCCATGATAGTGGTGGTCAGGTCGGTCAGGTCCCGGGTTCCGAAGAAGGACAGCGGGAGCTGGCGCAGCACCTCCGCCAGCCGGATGCGGCGGTTGGCACTCTCCCGGTAGGTGGCTTCATATAAAGCTCTGTATTGGATCAGGAAGGTCACAAAGAGTGCGGCGAGGGCCAGAACGCCGGAGATCAGAAAGCGCGTAAGTCCCGCCCTTGGGTCGGTGCCGTTTGTCAGCGCCTCGACGATGCCGGAGAGCGCCGTGGCCAGCACGCCCACGGGCAGCATTTTGCTGATGTTTACCAGTACGGACCAGAACACGGCGGCTACATAGTCTCTTGCGCCCTTCTCCGTCATGGCGTATTTTTTGCTGATGTGTTCGATCATGCGGCACCTCCTACCTTCCACTGCGCGGCCTTTTGGTACTCCTCCCACATGGCGGCGTATACGCCGCCCTTTTGGAGCAGCTCGTCGTGCTTTCCTTCCTCGGCGATCTCGCCGTCCCGGATGACGAGGATGCGATCCATGTTCCGCACCGTGGACAGGCGGTGGGCGATCATCAGCACGGTCTTTCCCTTCATCAGCGCCTCGAAGGCCTTTTGTATCTTCGCCTCGTTCTCCGGGTCTGCAAAGGAGCTTGCCTCATCCAGCACCACGATGGGCGCGTCCTTTAAGATCGCCCGCGCCAGCGCGATGCGCTGCATCTCGCCGCCGGAGAGATGCACGCCCTTGGCGCCGATCACGGCGTCCAGCCCGCCCGGCGTCTTTTCGAGAATATCGCCGCACTGGGCAAGCTGCGCCGCGTGTAATATCTCCGCCTCCGTTGCGTCCGGCCGGGCGGCACGGATGTTGTCGCGGATGCTCTTCTTGAAAAGCCTCACCTCCTGAAAGACGAAGGAGATCTGCTCCATCAGCTCCGCGGTGGGGATGCTTCGCACATCCCGTCCGCCCAGGAGCACCGCCCCTGCCTGCACATCGAAAAAGCGCGGGATCAGCCGGGCGATGGTGGTCTTGCCGCCGCCGGAGGGGCCCACCAACGCCCACGCCTCCCCCTGCGGCAGGCGGAAGCTCACATTCGTCAGCGCCGGCCTGTCCGCGCCGTCATAGGAAAAGGTGACGTTTTCAAAGGAAATGCTGCTGTCCGTAGGCTTGCTTCCTCTGTCCGCCGCAGGCTCGGGAAGGGGCGACTCCTTCAATATGGCCTCCAGCTTGTTCACTGCCTCGGCGGCCTCCATCTGTGCGTTGACCGCGTACATCAGCCGCTCCATCATAAAGGCAAGCTGGGGCGCGAAGAAAATGTAAAACACCAGATCGGCCAGCACCGCCCAGCCGTTTGCCGCACCGCCGATGAGAAGCATCCCTAATGGCATAAGGAGCAGGAACATGGCGTTCAGCACTACTGTAAACAGGGTGTAGGGCATACGGCACATCATGGCGTAGCCGCTGGCAAGGTCGCGGTAGCTGAGGATGGCGGCATGAAAGCTCTTGAAGGAGTAAACCGTCTGCTGGAACACCTTCACCACCGGGATGCCCCGGACATACTCCGTGGCCTCGGCCGAAATGCGCTCTCCGGCGCGCTGGTATTCCCCAAAGAACTTCATGCCTCTCCCGGTCATCATACTCATCAGGCAGACAAGCCCGATGACCATGGGGATCAGGCAGGCAAGCCCCATGCGCCAGTCAAAGACGAAGAGCAGCCCCACCGCCAGTATCGGCGTTACGATCCCGCCCACCGCGTCGGGGATGGTGTGGGCAAGGAGCGTTTCTGTCAGCGCCGCGTTGTCGTCGATCTGCTTGCGAAGCCGCCCCGTGAGGTTGGCGTTAAAGTACCCCAGCGGCAGGTCAACGAGATGGGCGACCGCCACCTTTCGCATATTTGTCGCCACCCGGAAGGCCGCAAGGTGCGTACACATGAGGCCGGCGAAATAGATCGCCGCGCTCAGAAGCGCCGCCGCCAGCGCATACCAGCCGTAGCGGGCAAGCCCTGCCGAAACGCCGCCTCCCGGCGTTAAAATGCCTCTGGCTGCGTACCAGACAAAGACGAACGGGAAAATGCCGGCTGCTGCCGAAACGCCGGACAGCCCGCAGCCCAAGACGGACAGCCACTTATGCCCTCCGGCATATGCCAGCAGCCTGCCCAGCACCGGCGGCTGCTTTTCTTTTTTCTGTTTGCTCATATTCCGTGTTCCTTTCTTGAAATATATGGATTTGTTGGAGGATGCGCCGCGCTAGTTAGAGACGACTAACTTGCGGTTATTTTTTTAAGGCTCATTCGAGCCTTAAAAGTCCGCTCCAGCCGGAGTGGAAAAAGATAGCCAGTTCATCGGCATATTTCATAGCTTCCTCTCTCGGCATATCGTGGACGATGGTTTCACACACCGCCGTAAAGTAAGCTCTTGTGATCATGTGATGAAGCTGACGAGTCATGCTCCCGGAGAGCATGCCGTTTTTTCTGAGGAGGGCGTAGTATTCTTCGGATCGATCGACCTCCAGCTCTACCAGCACCTCGATGAAATCCGCATAGCCCGTTCCCTCCGCTCGGCAGAGGATCAGCTTGAATTCATCGAAATGGTCGTACATGAACGCGACAAACTCGTGCAGGTGTTGGGTGGAAAGCGCCAGACTGTCTTTTGCTTTCCCCTCCGGGACAAGGTCAAAATAATCGTCCTGTGCTGCCTTGAAGCGGGTGAGCAACTCGCTTGCTGCCTCGCCCACAAGGTCTTCAAACAGAGCGGTCTTATCCGGGTAGTAGCCGTAGAAGGCGCCCTTCGTGAAGCCTGCCTCCGCGACGATTTTATTTAGAGATGCGTCCTTAAAGCCCTTCTCCAGAAATTCTTTTTTCCCAATCTCAAGGATTTTTATTTGAGTCTCTGTACGTTCCATTGGCTCTCCCCTTATAACATACCGGTAGTATATACCGCCGGTATATTATAGCCGAGCAGATTGGGTTTGTCAATGGGCTCTGCGAGTTTTCGCTTGCCCATTGTCATCCGTGTGCCGAGAGAGAAGGTCTCAGTGCTTTCAGCGAAAGATTCAATCGATTCAAACATGTTTTCTTATTCGGCTTTACGTCTACTCGACGCAAATACTTTCTGCTCACCTGTCTTGGATGCTTGAGCATATTCTTTTTCAATACTCCAAGCATCGCTATACAGAGCAAGGCAGGAACACAGCAAGAGGTGTCCCCGCCTTTTCGGATAGGCTGTTTGGCAAATGCAAAACATGCAATCCGCCGCTGAAGTAACCGTCAGCGGCGGGCATCATTTCTCACTCCACCAATGCCTTGCCCAGAGCGCGGCAGGCTTCAAGCGCCGCGTCGTCGGGAGGCTCCGTGCAGATCATGCTCTCGCAAACGAGGTTCACCCCTGCGCTGTCGCAGTCACTCTCCCAAGTACGCATCCACTCGCCATCGCCCCAGCCGTAGGAGCCGAACAGTGCCACACGCTTCCCGCCGAAGCTGCGCTTGCACGCATCGAACATGGGCTGGAACTCCATTTCCTGCAACGGCAAGCTGCTCAAGCTTCAAGCCGCTTTGCCAAAGTGCGCAGTAGATATCCGTGCATTTTTTGTATTTTTTGAATAACGAGCGTGCTTTTTCCTCGTCGCCGTATACCTACCAGAGTCCGGCGCATTTGAAGCCGCTCGCGCGGTGGTCGATGAAGCCCTTCACGTCCTCCGGCGGGTAGCTGAGAAACAGCCCCACCTCGTGGGGGAACTCACTGCTCTCGCCTCCTTCGTATGTTTATCGGTTAGCATAGTCTAACCATATAGCCCTTGAGAAGCCGCCCGAAGGCGGCTCTTCAAAAATCGCCGACTACTTCTTCAAGAATGGAAACGGCTCCTTCTTTTCGCATGTCCTCGTTTGAATATCACCCCTTTGGTATAACAGGCGGCATCGATGGCGGCGCGCAGGGCGTTCTCGTACAACGGCTCTTGAGAGAGAATCACCGCCTGCCGCCGTGAGCGAGCGTCATGGTTCCATGGTTCTCTGCCGAGTAAGCCTCGGATGCAGACCAACATAGCTGATGTCATCGCCGCCTTACTTTCTTCCCGCCAGCAATGTTGAGCCGCGAAGCATCAGGCGTTTGGCTTCCTTCGGTGTCATGAAGCTGCCGTCGGTCGTGTCGATCAGCTCCACGCACTCATAGCCCATATCCCTGAGCTTTTGGACAAATGCCTGCATATCGCCGTATCTACCGGGCGACATCAGGTCATGGATGGCAAACGTTCCGCCCTTTTTCAGAACCCGCAGCGTTTCCAGCAGAAGCTGTTGCTTGTCCTTTCCCGTGATATTATGATAGACATAGTTGCTGGTCACCGCGTCAAAGCTCTCGTCGGGGAAATCCAGCTTCACTGCGTTCCCACGTTGGAACGAAGCGTTTTTCACGCCCTCCGCAGCAGCGTTTTTTTCGCACAGCGGCAGGCTGAAGGAGGTGTATTCCTTGCCCCAGCGGTCAATGCCGACCATTTTCCCCTGGGGATTGCGCTTTGCGCAGGCAATGGTCAGCGCGCCGCTGCCGCAGCCGATATCCAGTCCCACGCCGCCCTCTGGCAGCGTGATATGCTCCGCCGTACCGTCAATGATCTGCTTTGAGAGCTTGCGTTCGCCGTCATAGGAAAAGCTCCGATAGGCATACACGCACCACTGGGTGTACTTTGCACAAACGACAAAGGCAATGCCGAACACCACTCCCAGCACGACGCGCAGCTTTCCGCTCACACAGACGCCGAATACGCCGAAAACGAGCAGCAGCGCAAGCGATAGCACCGTTCCCGCGATGAGCGAAACCAGCATTCCCTTGGGGATCCAGTTTTTATAGTCAGGCTTCATTTTTGGGACTCCTTTCTTTTCTAACGGTCTTCATGCAAAAATCGCAGCGGTCGTCGCCGCGTCTCAGCGTTTTCGTTCGATGCCAGACGAGCTTCAGGTGAAGCCCGTCATAGGTGATATCATCGCTGTCGCAAAAGCAGCGGCACCTCCGCGCCTATCCCAGTGCCACATCCAGCGTCATCATCACGCTGAAGCCCACGGCAAAAAAAATCGTGCCGATGTTGGAGTGCTTTCCCTGTGACATTTCGGGAATCAGCTCCTCCACCACCACATAGAGCATGGCGCCCGAGGCAAAGCTCAGAAAATACGGCAGCGCCGGGATCACCATCTGCGCCGCAAGAATCGTCAGCACCGCGCCGATGGGCTCCACCACGCCGGAGAGCACGCCGCCGAAAAACGCCCTGCCCTTGCTCTCGCCCTCCGCCCGGAGCGGCATGGAGATGATCGCGCCCTCGGGGAAATTCTGAATGGCGATGCCAAGGGACAGGACAAGCGCGCTTGCCGCCGTGATCTGTGCATTCCCCGCAAGGAAGCCCGCGTACATCACCCCCACCGCCATTCCCTCCGGAATATTATGTAGTGTCACCGCCAGCACCATCATGGTGGTGCGGCCGAGCCTGCTTTTCGGTCCCTCCGCCTAATTGCTTCCCACATGAAGGTGAGGAATCAGATGGTCAAGCAGGAGCAAAAACAGCACGCCGACCCAGAAGCCGATAAAGGCCGGAAGAAAGGACAGCTTTCCCATGCCATCTGACTGCTCGATGGCGGGGATCAGCAGGCTCCATATCGACGCCGCCACCATCACCCCGGCGGCAAAGCCCGCAAGGGCGCGCTGCACCAAACTGCCAAGGGATCTTTTCATAAAGAACACGCAGGCCGAGCCCAGTGCTGTTCCCAAGAAAGGGATCATGATTCCGAGAAAGGTTTCCATTCGTCTCACCGCCTTTGCGTTGCAGTACTATTTGTTTCTTCTGAATCCCGCCTCGTCCCGGTATTCGGGATGTTCCTTTAAGTATGGGTCTTTATCGCCGCAGATGGTATAATCGCATCGGCAGCCGTCCACGCAGGTGGTCGTCCGCACCAGCCTTGCGTGGAGCAGCTCCATGGAAGCAAAGTCCACATTGCACAGGGCGGGCATGATGTCCGTAAGGCCGTGCCGGATAGCAAACTCCGCCGCCGGACACGATGTAAACTCATAATAAATAGGCTTTTTGGTTTCATAAGGCGCAACCGTCATCTCGTAATCGTGCCATTTATCGCAGCCGCTTTTCGCCCGCACAAACGCTCTGTACATCAGTTTCCTCCAGAACGGCTTGTTGCAGTTCACAAACCGCAGCCTGCGGAAGATCGGCAGGATCAGATTTTCCTCCATCTCCTCGATCTCGCGGAAGGATGTGACGGCCTTGCAGACCACATAATAGCTCATGATGGCGATGCAGTCGTAGGTGCCGCCTACGCCGTTGT
>OKSE01001269.1_pt1 | contig 12586 bp, 9 predicted proteins | sample 1633631 | NCBI WGS metagenome assembly OKSE01 (sample SAMEA3541555, study PRJEB24748) | human gut metagenome | biome: human gut; feature: human-associated habitat; material: faeces | place: China | collected 2012 | reverse complement strand
CCTTGTCGCCGAACTTCTTGCCTGTGATCTCTTCCATCTTTACGATGTACTCGTTAATCTGACCCTGAATTTCAGCGTTGATTTCTCTGCCGTCCTCATAATACTGAGTACAAGCTTCTGTTGTAATTGTGAAGCCCTGTGGTACAGGAAGTCCAAGACCTGTCATTTCTGCAAGGTTGGCACCCTTACCGCCGAGGAGCTCACGCATGTTAGCATTACCTTCTGTAAAAAGGTAAACCCATTTGTTTGCCATAACTGGTAATCCTCCTAAAAAATAAATTTAGATATACGGCTGTGGCAGACTTACCCCTTGGTAAAACCTGCCTGCTTGTATAAGCCTATCGAATATTATAACAAACTTTGGTCAAAATAGCTATATTTTTTTCAAACTTTTTTCTTATAAAAAACAGGTTTTATTTTCGACAATATTGTATAAATCGTTTAAAATGCCTTTTTTTGCCCGATTTTTGTAATTTTCTCTTGAAATTTGTGATTTTTGTGAGATAATATTATGGTATGAACGAGTGCCTTGTGACAGGACTGTCTGCATCTTTGTTGTTTTGTCACAGATAAAAGGAGAAAAAATGAAGAATTGTGCCGTTATCCTCGCAGGCGGCGAGGGCAAAAGAATGAAATCCGACAAACCGAAAACATTGTCGGAGGTGCTCGGCAGACCGATGCTCTGCTGGGTTATGTCGGCTTTAAGGAAAGCCGGTATTGATGACATCTGTGTTGTCAAGGGCTTTAAAAAAGAGTGTGTCGAGGAGTATCTTTCAACTCTCGATTTTTCCGTTGAAAGCGTGTTTCAGGCTGAAAGACTCGGAACAGGTCACGCTGTGATGACGGCAAAGGATTTTCTTAAAAAGCACAGCGGCAATGTTGTTATTCTCAACGGCGACGCTCCGTTTATGGACAGCAAGACTATTGAGGATTCCTTGAAGGCTCATATTGAGAACGATTGTGCCGCAACGGTTATTTCCGCAAAGGTTGACGATCCGACAGGCTACGGCAGAATTGTCCGTGACGAAAACGGAAATCTGCGTGCAATTGTTGAGCAAAAGGACGCTGATGAGGAAACTCTCAAAATAAATGAAGTAAACTCGGGCGGTTTCTGGTTTGATTGTCAGCTTCTTCTTTCGGTTCTCGACAGAATCAAGTCGGATAACAGCGCAAAGGAATATTATCTTCCCGACGCAATCAAGCTTTTGCTTGAGGACGGAAGAAAGGTCGGAGCATTCACGGCTCAGTGCAGTGATACGGTTCTGGGTGCAAATGATCCGGCTCAGCTTGAACAGCTTAACGAAATTGCAAGGGCAAAGGGTTACAGCTGTTAATTGCTCGGTTAATCATTGGTAAACATATACTACACACATTAAAATTCAAAGGAGTTATTGCAATGAATTTTCACGGTAAGGACATTAAAATTTTCACCGGCAGTTCAAATGTTGATGTAGCTCAGGGAATTGCAGGCTGTCTCGGTCTGCCGCTTGGTAAGAGTGACTGTACACAGTTCTCAGACGGCGAAATCTCTGTTTCTCTTCACGAATCTGTTCGTGGCAGCGACTGCTTTATTGTTCAGTCAACCTGTGCTCCCGTCAACGACAATCTTATGGAAATGCTCATAATGATTGATGCCATGAAGCGTGCATCCGCTGCAAGAATCACAGTTGTTATGCCATACTTCGGCTATGCAAGACAGGACAGAAAAGCTAAGGCAAGAGATCCGATCTCGGCTAAGCTTTGTGCAGACATCATCACCTGTGCAGGTGCTGACCGTGTGCTTACAATGGATCTTCACGCAAATCAGATTCAGGGCTTCTTCAACATTCCTGTTGACCACCTCCAGGGCGCATCTCTTCTCGCAAACCACATGAGAGAGAAAATCGGCGGCAACAATGATGATTATATCGTTGTTTCCCCTGACCTCGGTTCTGTAACTCGTTCAAGAAACTTCGCTTCAAAAATCGGCACAGGTCTTGCTATTATCGACAAGAGAAGACCAAAGGCTAATGTTTGTGAAGTTATGAACATCATCGGTGACGCTAAGGGTAAGAAGGTTATCCTTGTTGACGATATGATCGACACAGCAGGTACTCTCTGCAATGCCGCTAACGCTATTGTTGAAAAGGGCGGTGCAACAGAGGTTTACGCTTGTGCTACTCACGCAGTTCTTTCCGGTCCTGCAATTGAAAGAATTCAGAACAGTGCCATCAAGGAAGTTGTTCTTCTTGACACAATTCCTGTTCCGAAGGAAAAGATGATTGACAAGTTCACAATTCTTCCTGTTGCTCCTACATTTGCAGAGGCTATCGCAAGAATCTACAACGACAAGCCGTTCACAGCCGCTTTCGGTTGATAGGCGAACAATTTAATTATGTAATTAAACAGGCGGGTTTTAACTAACCCGCCATTTCGCTGTTTTACTGCAAATTTTTCAGGAATAAAACGGTACAATATGTGAGGGGGATTTAATTTTGTTTGGTATAGTTTACAGCTCAGATTCAGATAACAAAATAATGAACAGCTTTGTCGATGAGTACGAATTGTGGTGCAATGAGGGCAAAAATCCGGATATTGCGTCAATCGACCTCGACTTTGCGCTTGACCTACAGAAGAAAAGACTTGACGAAAAGGGTGTAAGGATTCAGACCGCTTTTACCGATAAGGAAACGGTGAAGGATGAAACCCCGGTAAATGCTTTTACTGCCTACGATATGGGCGAATGTAAGAGTAACATTGCGACAAAGACATATGAGGTCACGGAGAAATACTTTAAAGACGGAAAGAAAAAGAAAAAAATCAAGGACAGATTTTTCTTTTACACAATGATTACAAGGCTTGAAAACCAAAATTCCGAGGCTGCGTGTTCGTGTCCGAACTGCGGTGCGGTAAGTAGCGTAAGAGAGCTTCTCAACGGTTGTAAAAACTGCGGAACTCGCTTTATTATGGACGATTTGTTCCCGAAGGTTACAAACTTCTACTTTGTAAAAACCTATTCGCTTGCGAACAAGTCAACGAAAAAAGTGCTTGCTCCGTACCTTCTCGGCGGAATTGCCGCCGTTGCGGCATTTACGGTATGGGTGGTTGTAAAGGACGGAACTTTTGATCCCGCAACCGCAAATATGGTCTATGAAATCGGCATAAGAGCAATCCCCGTACTGCTCGGCGGACTTTTGGCGGGGTACCTTGCCTGGGCATTTAAAACGCTTTTCGGACTTTTTGTCGGTGCGGCAAAGAGCATTCCGATGATAGGTCCGCACTTCAATTGTCAGAAAAGACTCCCGTGGCTTATGAAAGAGGTTAATCCCAACTTCTCATATGAATACTTTATCGGCAAGGTGCTTGCTTTGCTCAAAATTATGATTTTCAGCGATGATTACACAAACCTTGCAGTCTATGAGGGCGCTCCGATGAAAAATCCTTTCGGAGATATTGTTGACATCAAGTACAGAGGCGTGTCAAAGCTTAATTCATTCAATGTCACAAACGGCTGTTGCTATGTTGATATGACCGTTTACGCAACGACTGTGAAAAACAAAAATTCTTCATTTAGGGTTAAAAACGAAAAGTTCAGACTTACCGTTTGCAGAAGTGTGAACGCCATGGATGACGGAGTTTTCACAATGAAAAAAGTAACCTGTAAGAGCTGCGGCGCAAGCTTTGACGCAACAAGAGAACGCAACTGTCCGTATTGCGGAAATCCTTATCATCTTGGCAACGATGACTGGGTTGTTGTAAGCTTCGGAAAAGGTTAATTTAAATTTCAGAATACATATAATAAATAAGAGGAAAACGGATATGTTCGGAAAAAACAAATCAACGGGTTCAATCGAGTACATTGTAGTGGGACTCGGCAACCCCGACAGAAAATACGAAAACACACGCCACAACGCAGGCTGGCTTGCAATTGACCGCATTGCCGACAAGCTCGGTTGTGATGTGAACAAGATAAAATACAAAAGCTTTATCGGCACTTGCACTGTAAACGGCGCAAAAGTTATGCTGATGAAACCCACAACATATATGAACAACAGCGGTCAGGCAGTTGTCGAGGCGATGAACTTCTACAAAATCCCACCCGAAAATGTCATTGTAATTTTTGACGATATCTCGCTTGATGTCGGAAAAATGCGTATCCGTTCAAAGGGCAGTGACGGCGGTCAGAGGGGAATGCGCAGTATAATCTATCTCAGCGGAAGCGATAAATTTCCCCGCATCAAGGTTGGCATAGGCGCAAAGCCAAATCCCGACTGGGACCTTGCCGACTGGGTGCTTTCAAAGTTCACTCCCGATGAAATGAAAAAGCTTGACGGAATTTTTGACAATGCCGAAAAAGCAATCGAGCTGATTATTGACGGCAAAACCGACCGTGCTATGAATTTGTTCAACTGAAAAGGGACGAAGGAATGAATAATCTCAACTTTCTTGTTGATGTTCTGAAAGACTCGCCCGTTTTTAAAACGCTTGAAAGGAATGTCAAGCCGGGCAGAACAGTCTGCGCTTCGGGACTTTCAACAATCAACAAATCAAATATCATCTATGCGCTGTGCCGCCTCAAGGGCGTCACGGCATTTTGTCTTGCCTCCGATGAAAAAGAGGCGCAAACTCTGTGCAATGACCTTTCGTGCATGGGACTTCGTGCCTATGTTTATCCCGTGCGTGATTTCAACTTTCTTGACTTTCAGAGCCGTTCGCACGAGTACGAGCACGCAAGACTTAAAGTTTTGCTCAAACTTCTCAACCACGAATGTGATGTTGCAATTGCGTGTGTTGATGCGGCGGCACAGCTTACCGTTCCGAGAAATGTGCTTGAACAGTCGGTTATTGAATTTGAAGAGGGCAGGGAACTCTCGCTTGAAAAGGCGACAAAGGCGCTTACTCTGCTCGGCTACGAACGCTTTGATGCGGTAGAGGGCAGCGGTCAGTTTTCGCTGAGAGGCGGTATTCTCGACTTCTTTATGCCCGACAGCGACTATCCCGTGAGATGTGAATTTTGGGGCGATGAAATTACCGACCTCAGCTATTTTGACATTGAAACACAGAGAAGATTTAAAAAGGCTGACAAAATTACGCTTTCGCCCTCAACCGAAATCGTAATTGAGGACAGAGCCGCCCTTGCAGATAAAATTGAACACAAGGCAAAGCTCCTCCGTTCCAAGAACAGCGCCAAAGCCAAGGAAAAACTTTTTTCAGAGGCAGAGCTTATCCGCAGCGGCGCAATGATTGCCAATGCGGACAAATTTATCAATCAGATTTACGATAAACCCGAGTCGCTTTTTGATTATCTCGACAGAAATACCCTCGTTTTTGCGTCCGAATTTACTGCAATTCAGGAACGGGGAAAGTCAATGGACTTTATCAGCAATGAAACCCTTATGCAAGGCTTTGAGGACGGAACTCTTTGCAGAGGTTTTGACCGTTTTGCGCTCACATTCAACGAATGTACCGAGTTTTTGCAAAGTCACGGAACAATCGTGCTTGAAAACTTTGTTCACGGAAGTATGCCTATCAAGCTGTCAGAAATCATCAGCTTTTCAACAAAACAGCTCTCGGCATGGGGCGGTTCGTATAAACAGCTAAAAGAAGATGTTGACGGACTTTTTACCCCCGAAAGCAAGGGCGTTATCTTTGCAGGAACAGAAAGAGCCGCCAAAAATCTTTGTGACTCCTTTAACGCAGACGGCATAAACGCTGTTTACAGCGAGGGTGCGGATAAGATTTCAAAGGGCGAACTGCTTGTTATGCAGGGTGCATTGAGTGCGGGCTTTGAGTATCCGTCACAAAAGTTTTTTGCAATAACCTACAGCCAGGTTTCGTACCGTCCCGAAAAGTCAAAAAAGAAGAAGAAAAAGACGGGACAGGAAATTTACAGCCTTTCCGAGCTTGCCCCCGGTGATTATGTTGTACACAATGTTCACGGTATCGGTGTGTTCGGCGGTATAAGAAAAATTGATACTCACGGAGTTATAAAGGACTATATCAAGATTGACTACGCAAAGGGCGATGTGCTTTATGTGCCTGTCACACAGCTTGATATGGTTGCAAAATATATAGGTCCGAAAGAGGATTCAAGGGTTAAGCTTAACCGACTCGGTTCAGGCGACTGGCAAAAGGCAAAGGCAAGGGTTAAAACCTCTGTTAAGGATATTGCCAAGGAGCTTATTGAGCTTTACTCACAGCGTATGAAAGCCAAGGGCTATGCCTTTTCGGCAGATAACGAGTGGCAGAGAGATTTTGAACTCAGCTTTGAATATGACGAAACTCCCGACCAGCTGCGTTGTTGTGAGGAAATCAAGCATGACATGATGCGTTCGTCGCCGATGGACAGACTTCTCTGCGGTGATGTCGGATTCGGCAAAACAGAGGTTGCACTCCGTGCCGCCTTTAAGTGTATTGCAGATTCAAAGCAATGTGCATTGCTCTGCCCCACAACAATTCTCGCATGGCAGCATTATCAGACGGTAATCAAGCGTTTTGAGGGCTATCCCGTTCGTGTGGAACTGCTTTCAAGATTCCGTACAGCAAAACAGCAGAAAGAAATTCTCCAAAAGCTAAAGCGAGGAGAAATTGATATGATTGTCGGAACTCACAGACTTGTGCAGAAGGATGTTGAATTCCGTGACCTCGGACTTGCAATCATAGATGAGGAACAGCGTTTCGGTGTTGCCCAAAAGGAGAGGTTCAAGGAACTGTGCAAAAATGTCGATGTGCTTACGCTCTCGGCTACTCCTATTCCGAGAACCCTCAATATGGCGATGAGCGGTCTGCGTGATATGAGCGTTATCGAAGAAGCTCCGACAAACCGTCAGCCTGTTCAGACCTATGTGCTTGAACACGATGATGCGGTTATCAACGAGGCAATCCGCCGTGAGCTCCGCCGTGGCGGTCAGGTGTTCTATCTTCACAACAATGTTGAAACAATTTCTTCATGTGCCGCAAAAATTCAGGAGGCTGTTCCCGAGGCAAAAATCGCAATCGGTCACGGCAAAATGAAAGAGGGCGAACTCAGCGAAGTTTGGCGACAGATGCTTGAACAGGAGATTGATGTGCTTGTCTGCACGACAATTATCGAAACGGGTGTCGATTTGCCGAATGCCAACACCCTTATTATAGAAAATGCCGACTGTATGGGACTTTCACAGTTGCATCAGCTCAGAGGCCGTGTGGGCAGAAGTTCACGAAGGGCATATGCCTACTTTACCTTCAGACGGAACAAGGTTCTCACGGAGATTCAGCAGAAAAGGCTTGCCGCAATCAGGGAATTTACAGAATTCGGCAGCGGCTTCCGCATTGCAATGCGTGACCTTGAACTGCGAGGTGCGGGCAATATTATGGGCGCACAGCAGCACGGGCATATGGAATCGGTCGGTTACGATATGTACCTCAAGCTTCTTGATGAGGCAGTAAGTGAGGAAAAGGGCGAGCAGAATGTCACAAAAGACCTCGACTGTCTTATTGATATTTCGGTTGATGCTCATATTCCCGAAAGCTATGTTGAAAGTCTTACACTTCGTCTTGATGTTTACCGCAGAATTGCCGATATCCGCAGTAACGAGGACGCAGACGATGTTATTGACGAGCTGCAGGACAGATTCGGCAAGATTCCGAACTCGGTTCTCGGACTTATCGACATTGCCCTTGTGCGTAACAAGGCTTACTCAATGGGTGTTTACGAAATCAGACAGAACGGCACAACGCTCATGCTCTTTGTAAACGAACTCAAATCCCCACAGGTTGCCGACTTGCTCATTGCTTTGGGCGGAAAGGCAAAGCTTGTTGCCGGAGCAAAGCCGTGCGTTGCGGTTGAGTGCAAAAACAGCTCCGCTCCGCTTGAAATCCTCACCAAAATTTTCGGTGTGCAGTAATTTTACGGCATGAAGCCGTAATTTGTTAAGAAAAAACCTCCCGAAAGTACAAAAATGCTGTTTTTCGGTGGAAATTCTCAACAAAATTTTATAAAAATGTAGACAATGACGATTTTTTTGTGTATAATCGTAAGGTACATTATCCTGCGAAAGTGTGTTTGCAGGACACTTTGCATTTAATTTTTCAGAAGGACGGTAAAAAACTATGAAGCCTAATATCAAGGTTGGTTCATTTTTACTTGCAATTGTTATGATGTTTTCGGTTTTTGCAATTGCAGGTTGTACACCCACAACAATCAACAAAGAATGGTCGTATAAGACAAGCGACAACGAGCTTGCCATCGGCGTTTATATCTACTCACTCAATGCAGCTTACAGTCAGGCTGAGTCATTTGCTAAAAAGCTTGACGATTATGATTCGACATCTGACAAGTGGCTTGATGAAAAAATCAAGGACGATGACGGCAACGAGCAGGTTGCAAGAGAGTGGATTAAAGATCAGGCTAAGAAAATGTGCCTCAGCTACCTCGTAGTTGACGAACAGCTTAAAAAGGAAAATGTAAACATCGGTCAGGCAACTCTTGACTCCGCAACAAGTCAGGCTGAATCATACTGGAATGTCGGTCCGTATGCGTCACAGGGTTATGTAATGCCGATGAAGAAGCAGTATGAAAAGTACGGCGTTTCACTCGACAGCTTTGCATACTGCACAACCCTCTACAACACAAAGTATGAGGCTCTCTTCAAAGCAGTTTACGGCAAGGGCGGTTCAAAGGAAGTTTCCGACGCCGACCTTACAAAGTATTTCAAGGAAAACTATACGGACTACTCATATCTTCCCGTAAACCTTTATACCTCAACAAAAGATGAGGCAGGTTCATCAAAGAATGTTGCAATGAGCGACAAGGAAATCAAGAAGGTTGAGGATCAGCTTAACGGCTACAAGAATGACCTTAACAAGGGCGGTTCTTTTGATGATGTTATTGCATCATACAAGAAGTCAAGCGGTTCGGGAACAGATTCTTCTGTTTCAAATGTAGAAGTTCTCGACAAGAGCTCAATCGGTGACGAGCTTAAAGAGGCTATCGGCAAGCTTAAAACAGGCAAGGCTGAAACTCTCAAGGTTGGCAGCGGCGACAGCGCAATCTACTATCTCGTTTATAAGAAAGACATCAGCAAGGATGTTGACAGCTATATCGGCAACGAATCAAAAAGAGCCGGTGTACTTGCATCAATGAAGTCAGACGAATTTTCAAAGTACATTGACGGTCTTGCAGAGAAACTCAAGTATGAAGAAAACACTTCGGTTATTGACAAGTATAAGCCCGAACTCTTCTTCGTTGCGGTTGAGCCTACAACAGCGGCATCAACAACATCGGCATCCGATAAAAAAAGCTCAAAGTAATTGATATCGGACATACAACAGACGCATTTTCAGATTATTCTGAAGAAAGGGGCTTTTATGAAAAAACATTCAAAGCTTTGCGCAATTTTTCTGACGGTACTTTTGAGCATTTCTGCTGTGAGCTTTTCTGTATCGGCAGTCGGTGAGGAGGTTGATCCCGGCGGAGATTCAAGCGTTATCGTTGATCCCGTAGAGCCGGAACCTGAGCCCTCACCGGAACCCTCACCGGAGCCATCACCGGAGCCTGAGCCGCAGCCGCAGCCCGATCCTGTGTATCCGGACTCGTCAAACAGCTCATCATATGTAAATCCCGGCTATTCGTCAAGTGATTCGTCATATGACAACAACTATAACTATGACAGCAGCTATGACTACAACAATAACAGTTATGACAATAATTACAGCAGCAGTCAGACTTACTACTATTCTGAGCCGTCATATGTAGGCGGCGGTCAGTCCTATGTTGCTCCGTCAAATACTGCTCCGTCAGCGTCGCTCATCAAGTCTGACGATAACATTGACGAAAAAACTCTTTCAAGCAACGACTGGTCGGATATCGCAAAAAATCTTAAAAATACCGACACATCGAGTTCTGACGGTGATGACTTTAACTTCATCAAGAACAATAACAGCAAGGGTGACAACGGTCATTGGATGTTCTATGTTTCACTCGTTTTACTCTCACTCGGTGTTGCAGGCATTGTGTACTTTGTAATTTCAACTGTTCTCAACAGAAAGAAGAGAGTTACGGTTGGCGGCAGAAGTAACGCTCCAAAGAGCAAATCTGCACAACCACAGCGTTACAGCAGTAACGATGATTATGCCGATGATTACTCATCTTCAGGCAGAAAGTCCGAAAGACGCAGTAAGTACGATACTGCCGAAATTCAGCTTCCAAAGAACAGCCAAAAGGGCGGAAGAAGATACAAATAATTAAATAACTTTATAAAACAAAAGCAGTTCCAAAATCGGAACTGCTTTTTTGTTTGACTGTGTAATTAAATTTTCACATGACTTCTGTCTGAATGTCAAAATCAGTTCTTGTCATACGGCTTTTTGTATGCCTCTTTGAACGGTTTTACAGTGCCGTCCTTTTCTTCAACGCTTACATTGTCAAGTGTTGCGTTGAACTGTGTGCGGATTTCACCGAGATAAATTTTGTACAGCTCTTTCTGTTCTTTTTGCTCAGCCTCGGTAAGTCCCTGTTCCTTTTTCTTTTTTGCAAGCTCGTTAATTCTGTCAAGCATCTTTTTATCCATAAGTCAATCCTCCCGACCATTATTTTGTTTTTGAGAGCAATCTGCTCCAAAGCTATGATATCACACAATCAGCCAAAGTGCAAATTTTCGATTTGTCGGTTGAAAACAAAAATTTTTTGTGCTATCATTCAATTAAAGCCGTTATACGGCAAATTTTTTCGGCGGTGAATTATGGAAAAATTCAGCTTATTACACCCGACAAATTCAAATGCATCCTACAGAACTCTCAACAAAGAGGCGCTGAATGATTTGTCGGTTGATTATATATGTGACGCTCTCACAAAAGAGCAGTATGAACGCAACAGCATAAAGCAGCTGCTGATAAATATTACGGATGACGAGGAAGTTATAAAATATCGTTGCGATGTTTTTGAGGATTTTCTCCGTTTTCCGAAACTTCGTGATGATCTATCCGCACTTCTTGTAAAGCTGAACGATTTGCGTGAAATTGAGCGCTTTCAAAAGGATACCGAGGCATCTTCCTTGTGGCAGCTTGTAAACCGACTTCGTGAAATGGACGGCTATGTCGATTGCATTACAAGAATAAAAAACACGCTTGAAACAATTGAAGTAAAGTCGCAGGGTCTGCTTGAACTCAAGAAAAATGTTCAGTCAATTTACAATGACAGCGGTTTTCCCGAACTAAAAAAGGATATAATAGATACGCTTGCAAAGGCTCAAAAGCTCAAGAGCATAACCCTCGGTGTGAATCTTGACGATTTGCTCCGCCCAAAGAGTGTGGGTGTAATCTCACTCAATGACAAAGAATTTACCGACAGCGGTATTCTCAAAAGATTTATGAAGTTTACAAACCGTGACAGCGAACTGCACCACGGCAACGATGTTTCGGGATTTTTAAGCTTTCATCCGTCCAATCCGTCAACCTCGCAGTTCGGGCTGGGACAGTTTGTTGTGGGCGCTCAGCAGGATGTAAACCACACTATGAACAGCTCGCTGACCGGCGCAGATCCTATGTCTGACGCACTCAAAAATGTTGTGACCGATATCCTCCGCAGAACCGTAAATGACATAAAATCAATGCTCAACAGATACGTCAATGTCAACGGCTACTCGTTTGTTTCGCTTATGCCCGAAATCATTTTCTATATTCGTTTTGCAGAGCTTTGTGATAAGATGAAAAAGAAAAATCTTCCGCTGTGCAAGACAGAAGTTTTGCCGAAAGAGGACAGAAACTGCTGTCTTAGAGATGTTTACAACCTAAAACTCGGCATAAAATCGGCAAACGGTGAGAATTTAGATATTGTCACAAACGATATTGATTTTAACGATGACAGGCGAATTTACATTCTGACAGGTCCGAATCGTGGCGGTAAAACCACGATTACTCAGGCGGTCGGACTTGCGTTTCTGCTTGCTCAGAACGGAATATATGTTCCTGCAACGCAGATGAAATTTAGCCCATGCGACAGCATTTTTACGCATTTTCCTGCCGATGAAAACGATACCGTTGACCTCGGCAGACTCGGTGAAGAAAGCAAAAGACTTGCCGAAATTTTCTCCTCGGCAAGCCGTTACAGTCTGCTTTTGCTCAACGAAAGCCTTGCAACAACCAATGTTGCCGAGGGCTTGTACATTGCCCGTGATGTTGTCAAATCAATGCGATATCTCGGCACAAGGGCGATTTTTAATACCCATATGCACGATTTGGCTCGCAATCTTGACGAGGTGAACACAACCGTAAAGGGCGACAGCAAGATTGAAAGTCTGGTAACAGGTGTCGAAAACGGACAGCGTTCGTTCAAGGTTTTCATCGCTCCGCCTCAAGGTGTAAGCTATGCCAAAGACATCGCCGAAAAATACGGTGTAACCTTTGACAAAATCAAAAAACAGATTGATCGGCGAGCCGACAGCGGTGTGTCGCCGTAACCTTATTAGTGAAGACAGTTTGCAATATTAAAAGCAGATTATGCCCGAGCATATTATTGTAGTTGTTCGTACAAACCCGTAGGGGCGGATATCATGTGCAGTGTAGTAACATAGAATACAACAGTGCAAAGACATAGTATACAGTTTTATGATAAAATAAATGGCAAGAA
>OKSE01001261.1_pt1 | contig 12628 bp, 10 predicted proteins | sample 1633631 | NCBI WGS metagenome assembly OKSE01 (sample SAMEA3541555, study PRJEB24748) | human gut metagenome | biome: human gut; feature: human-associated habitat; material: faeces | place: China | collected 2012 | reverse complement strand
CTTGAGCAGGTGTATGGCTATCGCAGCTATGCTTATATGAGAAGGCGCTGGGAGAGGTATTGTAAGAGGCTGACACGACAGCAGAGGGCATATGCGAATGCAGGCTGGGAGGAGACACTTGATTTGATACTTGATTTCCTCACACCGGTCTGGAGCGCGTTCTGCAACGATGAAATATTTTATGATGACTGGATGCCGGAGCTTGGAAGATTTCTGGGCTAAAAAGGATATATAGGTACTTAAATGGAAAAAGAACTGATAAATAATTCACAATCAAATATTTATCCGTTTCACATGCCGGGGCATAAGCGCCGTGGCAGTGATATAGGTGCAGGGCTGGACCCGTATGCTATTGATATCACAGAGATAGACAATTTTGACAATCTGCACCACGCTGAGGGCATTATAAAGGAGGCACAGGCTGAGGCAGCGGCACTTTATGGTGCAAAGAGTGCATATTTTCTTATAAACGGAAGCACCTGCGGTATACTGGCAGCAATATCTGCGGCCACCAAAAGGGGAGACAAGGTGCTTGTAGCGAGGAACTGTCACAAGGCGGTGTATCATGCGCTGTACTTAAGGCAGCTTCACCCGGTGTTTACATACCCTGAAATTACACGGACAGGGCTGCAGGGGCAGATAACCGAGGCACAGATAAGGGCGGCATTTGATGAAAATCCCGACATAAAAGCGGTTGTGATAACCTCGCCTACATACGATGGTGTGGTTTCCGATGTGGCGGCAATCGCATCTGTGGTACATGCACATGGAGCTTTGCTCATAGTTGACGAGGCACATGGCGCGCACTTTGGCTTTGGAAGTGGCTTCCCTCAAAATGCCATAGCGCTCGGGGCCGATGCGGTCATAGTGAGCCTGCACAAGACGCTTCCGGCATTTACACAGACGGCGCTTTTACTGCTGGGTGGGATGCGTGAAGCTGCAGTGGAGAAGTTTCTCGGCATTTATGAGACAAGCTCACCGTCATATGTGCTTATGACAGGCATAGAGCGCTGCATACACTATGTGCGCGATAATAAAGAGACAGCATTTGCACAGCTTAGGAGCAGGCTTGACAGATTTTATCAGAAGGTCAGCGGACTTTCGCATCTGAGTGTGGTCAGAAAAAGTGATTTTTCTGCTGACGAGGCATATGATTTTGACGAGTCAAAGATTATTATATTTACGAAAGAGGCTATGAATGGACATACGCTGCTTGAGCTTCTGCTCAAAAAATATGAGCTGCAGCTTGAGATGGCAGCGGGCAATTATGTACTGGCGCTGGCATCTGTCATGGATACGGATGAGGGCTTTGACAGGCTTGCGGATGCTTTGATTGAAATAGACAGCCAGCTCGAAAAATATAAGTCTGATTTTGAAGAGTTTTATGATATATTAAAACAGGAGGATGTGGTACATCAATTTTACTTTCCTGTCAAAATGGATACAACTATATACCAAAAGCTGCCTGCCGTAATGGAAATGTATGATGCCTATGATGCAGAACATCAGGCGGTCTATGCCTTTAAGGCAAGCGGGAAGGTGAGCGGTGCCTTCATAAATATATATCCGCCGGGGATACCGCTTGTGGTGCCGGGAGAGATAATGAATGACAAGCTCATAGATGATGTAATAAAGGCTGTAAATTCAGGTCTTGAAGTGGATGGCCTGTATTTTGATCCGGATGCCAATATGTGGAAGTTTGTTGCGGTGCTGTAAGCAACAGTTTGACATAGCAAACAATCATATTTATACTAATTACAATATTAAGAGGTTTACAGATGGGTAATATTTTCTGCGTGATGGGAAAAAGCGCATCAGGCAAGGACACTATATACAACAAAATACTGCAGGATGATTCCCTAATGCTTAGCAGGATTATCCCGTATACCACGCGCCCGATAAGGGACGGAGAGACACAGGATAAGGATTATCATTTCTGCAATGAAGAGGATGTAAAAAGGCTCAGTGCACAGGGGCGCATCATAGAGCTTCGCGAGTACAATACAGTGTATGGCGTGTGGAAATATTTCACGGTAAACGATGATGATATAGACCTTCGCTGCAAAAGCTATCTGACAGTCGGAACACTGGAGTCTTATACAAAGATACGCGATTATTTTGGCAGTGACAAGGTTCTGCCAATCTATGTGGAGGTGGAGGACGGCGACCGTCTGATACGCGCCATTCACCGGGAAAAGGGGCAGCAGGTGCCTAAATATGAGGAGATGTGCCGCCGTTTTCTGGCAGACGCATCAGATTTCTCTGAGGAGAAGCTGCGTGAGGCAGGGATTACACGTCGCTTCATAAATGATGATATGGACACTGTGCTTGCCGAAATTTCAGCATACATACGACAGAGTTCCTAATTGCAGAGCAAGATGATGGTTACGGCCTGCACATAAGTGTAACCGGAAACGAATAAGGAGGCAGCCTCATGGCAGTCAGAGGTAGGCAAGACCCCGCAGGGGTGGAACGCAAACATTTTCAACATGATACAAAACCTGTCTGAAAATGTGATTGTACCCATTGCGGGGCTTGTCATTACCTACGTTCTATGCGTGGAGCTTATCAGCATGGTAACGGAAAAGAACAATATGCACGACATTGACACGTTCATGTTCTTTAAGTGGTTTTTCAAAGCGTTCGTTGCGGTGTTTATCGTCACGCATACCTTTGACATCACTATGGCGGTATTCGACATGGCGCAGCACATTGTTTCCGGCGCGGCGGGCGTGATCGGCGGCAGCACCAGCATTGATGTTGCCGCCGCACTCTCGTCCATGCAAGCCGGACTTGACGCAATGGAAATCCCCGAACTGCTCTTGCTTATGCTCGAAACAAGCCTTGTCAGCCTTTGCATGAAAATCATGTCGGTGCTGATAACGGTTGTTTTGTACGGGCGTATGATTGAGATTTACCTATACTGCTCCGTATCGCCTATTCCATTCGCCACCATGACAAACCGGGAATGGGGGCAAATCGGAAACAACTACTTAAAAGGCCTGTTTGCCCTCGGCTTTCAAGGCTTCCTCATTATGATATGCGTCGGCATTTACGCGGTTTTGGTAAACAACATGGTTATAGCGGACAATCTGCACACCGCGATATTCTCCATCGCAGCCTATACGGTGCTGCTTTGCTTTAACCTTTTGAAATCCGGCGCACTGGCAAAATCATTATTCCATGCACATTAAAAGGAGGTTTTTCATCACCAAGAAATACAGCGTTATTTACGCAGATCCCCCGTGGCGGTATGAACGGAGCAAGGTGCAGGGCGCAGCGGAAAAGCACTATCCCACCATGGGCATTGACGAGCTGTGCGCCCTGCCCGTGCCGGAGCTGGCGGCGAAGGACTGCGCCCTGTTTTTGTGGGCGACCTTTCCGCAGCTTCCCGAAGCCCTGCGGCTGATCCGCGCATGGGGCTTTCGGTATCGGACTGTGGCGTTCGTTTGGCTCAAACGTAACCGCAAAAGCCCGTCCTGGTTTTACGGTATGGGCTATTGGACGCGCAGCAACGCGGAAATCTGTCTGCTGGCGACCAAGGGCAAACCCAAGCGGCAGTCGGCGGGCGTACATCAGTTTCTTATCAGCCCCATAGAGCAGCACAGCAAAAAGCCGGATGCAGCGCGGGAAAAAATCGTTGCCCTTATGGGGGATTTGCCCCGGATTGAGCTGTTTGCCCGACAGCAAACGCCGGGGTGGGATATATGGGGCAACGAACTCCCAAACAGTATTGAAATGTAACGAAAGGAGATTTTTCTATGGCGTATGTACCCGTTCCCAAAGACCTGTCCCGCATAAAGACAAAGGTTGCCTTTAACCTTACCAAAAGGCAGCTCATATTCTTTGCGGCGGCGCTCCTTGTTGGACTGCCGCTTTTCTTTTTACTCAAAGACAGCGCGGGGACAAGTCTTGCGGCGTTCGTGATGATCCTCGTTATGCTGCCCTGCTTTCTATTCGCCATGTATGAAAAGCACGGGCAGCCCCTTGAAACGCTGATTAAGAACATCATACAGACAAAATTTATCCGTCCGAAAGAAAGACCCTATCAGACGGAAAACTTCTATGCCGTCCTCGAACGGCAAAGACAACTTGAAAAGGAGGTATCGGCTATTGTCAACGGCAAACGCAAAACACGCAGGAAACAGGCGTAAGCTCACCCGCGCCGAGAAAAAGGAAATCGCCGCCCTGATCCGAGCGGCAAAGGGCGACGGAAAGGCGCACACCGCGCAGCAGACCATACCGTATCTTGCCATGTACCCGGACGGTATCTGCAAGATTACGGAAAAGAAATACTCCAAGAGCATCGCTTACGACGACATCAACTATCAGCTTGCGCAGGCAGACGATAAGACCGCCATCTTTGAAAACTGGTGCGACTTTCTCAACTACTTTGACGCGACCGTTAGTGTGCAGCTTTCCTTTATCAACCGGGGAACGCGCAGCGGCGGCGCGAAGGAGGTCGTTGCGATCCCCGCGCAAAACGACGCTTTCAATTCCATCCGCACCGAGTACGCGGATATGCTGAAACATCAGCTTGCAAAGGGCAACAACGGCTTTGTAAAGTCAAAGTACATTACCTTTTCCGTGGAAGCGGACAATCTGAACGCGGCAAAGGCGCGGCTTGCCCGTATTGAAACCGACATACTGAATAATTTTAAGGTGCTGGGCGCAGCCGCCCGCCCCATGACGGGCTATGAACGGCTGGAAGCCCTGCACAGCGTATTCCACCCGGAGGGAGAACCGTTCCGTTTCTCTTGGGACTGGCTCACCCCGTCGGGGCTTACCACAAAGGACTTTATCGCCCCGTCCTCGTTCCGCTTTGGCGACGGCAGGACGTTTCGCATGGGGCGTAAGCTCGGCGCGGTTAGCTTCCTTGAAATCCTTGCGCCGGAGCTGAACGACCGTATGCTTTCGGACATTCTCGACCTTGAAAACGGAATTATCGTCAATCTGCATATCCGCAGTATCGACCAGAGCGAAGCAATCAAGACTATCAAGCGCAAAATTACCGACCTCGACAAGATGAAGATTGAGGAACAGAAAAAAGCGGTACGCAGCGGGTACGACATGGATATAATCCCGTCCGACCTTGCCACCTTTGGCAGCGAAGCAAAGAACCTGTTGCAGGATTTACAGAGCAGAAATGAAAGAATGTTTCTGCTGACGTTCCTTGTGGTAAACATGGCAGACACGAAGCGGAAACTGGATAATGACATCTTTGCTACGGCGGGCTTTGCACAGAAAAACAACTGCGCTCTGACCCGCCTTGACTATTTGCAGGAAGCGGGCTTTATGTCCTCTATCCCACTTGGGGAGAACCTTATCCCCATTCAAAGAGGGCTTACCACATCAAGCACCGCTATTTTTATCCCGTTTATCACGCAGGAGCTTTTTCAGCGGGGCGCAGCCCTGTATTACGGCTTAAATGCGCTGTCAAACAACATGATACTCTGCGACCGCAAGCAACTGAAAAACCCAAACGGGCTTATTCTTGGAACACCGGGAAGCGGTAAATCCTTTGCGGCAAAACGGGAAATGACAAACGCCTTTCTCATTACCGACGACGATATTATTATCTGCGACCCGGAAGCAGAATATTTTTCCCTTGTGCAGCGTTTGGGCGGGCAAGTGATACGCCTGTCGCCTGCCGGAAAAGGCATGGACGGTAAGCCCCAGTATGTGAACCCTATGGATATTAACCTCAACTACTCCGAGGACGACAACCCACTTGCCTTGAAATCCGACTTTATCCTTTCCCTTTGTGAGCTTGTTATCGGCGGCAAAGAGGGCTTGCAGCCCGTGGAAAAGACCGTCATTGACCGCGCCGTTAGGAATGTGTACCGACCTTTCCTTGCAGACCCCGACCCGGAAAAAATGCCGATTTTGGGCGACCTTTACAACGAGCTTTTGAAGCAGCCGGAGCCGGAAGCTGCCCGCATTGCGGCGGCATTGGAGCTTTATGTTTCCGGCTCTCTGAACGTCTTTAACCACCGTACCAACGTGGAGCTTTCTAACCGCCTTGTCTGCTTTGATATTAAACAGCTTGGAAAGCAGCTCAAAAAGTTAGGTATGCTCATTGTGCAAGACCAGGTATGGAACCGCGTTACCGTAAACCGCGCCGAGAAAAAGGCGACCCGTTACTATATGGACGAGTTTCATTTGCTTTTGAAAGAGGAACAGACCGCAGCCTATTCCGTGGAGATTTGGAAGCGTTTTCGTAAATGGGGCGGCATACCGACGGCAATCACACAGAACGTCAAAGACCTTTTATCAAGCCGCGAAGTCGAGAATATCTTTGAAAACTCCGATTTTGTCCTCATGCTCAATCAGGCACAGGGCGACCGGGCTATCCTTGCAAAGCAGCTTAACATCTCCCCGCAGCAGATGAAGTATGTAACCCACACCGAAGCGGGCGAGGGGCTTATCTTTTACGGGAATGTGGTGCTGCCGTTCATTGACCGCTTCCCGACGGACACCGAGCTTTACTGTCTGCTTACGACAAAGCCGGAGGAAGTGAGCAAGCCATGAAAACAGACGTAATCATCAACCGCGACGCCCTCTATGCCCTGCGGGAGCTTCCGAGCGAAAGCGTGAACTGCTGCGTCACAAGCCCGCCTTACTATGGACTAAGGGACTACGGGCTTGACGCGCAGATTGGACGTGAGGACACGCCGGAGCAGTATATCGGGCGGCTTGTGGAAGTGTTCCGGGAGCTGCGCCGGGTACTCAAAGACGACGGGACATTTTGGCTGAATATCGCAGACACATACTGCGGCAGCGGCATGAAAGCGGGCTGCAAGCAAAAGGATTTAATCGGTATTCCGTGGCTTCTTGCCTTTGCCCTGCGCTCTGACGGGTGGTATTTACGCAGCGATATTATCTGGCTGAAAGAAAACCCTATGCCGGAAAGCTGCCGCGACCGACCGAGCCGCTGCTATGAGCATATCTTTTTACTGACGAAATCAAAGAAATATTACTATGACGCTGCCGCCATTGCAGAGCCGATCGCGCCGGGAACGGCTGCGCGCTACAGGCAAGGGCGCAGCGCAGGACACAAATACGCCGAGGAAGTACCAGGACAGGGCAAGGTACAGGGTATCAATCAGCCCCGCAGCGGCAGCTATTATGACGACGCCCTTATGCCGACCACAAGAAACAAGCGGGACGTTTGGCTTATCAATACCGTACCGTACAAGGGCGGGCATTTTGCCGCCTATCCCCCGAAGCTCGCGGAAACGTGCATACTTGCGGGCTGTCCGAAAGGCGGCGTTGTGATAGACCCGTTCTTTGGAAGCGGCACCACCGGGCTTGCAGCGCAAAGCCTTGACCGCCGCTATATCGGCATTGAACTGAACGCCGAGTATTGCGCCCTTGCAGGGGCGCGGATTGGAGGTGGTAACACTTGAAAGACCCATTAAAGCCCCGCGATAAAATCACGCAGAAAATGACCCGCGACGGGGCTATCGCAGAAAATCAGACCACGGGAGACACGGAACGTATCAGCAACCGCATACGGGACGCGGATTTACAAAAGACCCCGGAACAACAGGCGGCACAGGACGCTATGCAGCTTCCCCCGGTATCTGATACAAGCCCGCTTCCCCATGTGCCGGGAGCTGCCCCCAAAGCGGACACAGGCAAAACGGAGCGCGTCATGAAGCATATCGACGCCGCCCATACACGAAAAGCCAGTAAAAAGGCAGTACGAAAAGCACAGGCAGAAGCTACCGCCGGGACGAAATCTTCCCGGCTGCAATTTACCGACGAGGAACGCGCTGCCCCGGAGCTTGAAAAGTATATCAAGAAATCCGATAAAGCCGCCGACCGCTTGGATAAGGCAAAGGCAGCTATCCCCAAAGAAAAGAAACTGGTAAAAGAGCGCACCTTTGACGAAACCACCGGGAAAGGCAAGACCCGCCTGCACTTTGAGGAAAAGGACAAGCCGCCCGGATTTAAGGAGAAGCACAACCCGCTATCCCGCCCCACACAGGAAGCCGGGATTTTGGTACATAACAAAATCCATTCTGTCGAAAAGGATAATTCCGGCGTGGAGGGCGCACACAAGAGCGAGGAAGCCGCAGAACGGGGATTGAAGTACGGGGCGCGGAAAATCAAGCAGGGCTACCGCAACCATAAGCTGAAACCCTACCGGGAAGCGGCAAAGGCAGAAAAAGCGGCTTTTCGGGCAAATATGGACTTTCAGTATCACAAGACCCTGCATGAGAACCCGCAGCTAACCAGTAACCCCATTTCCCGGTTTTGGCAGAAGCAGAAAATCAAGCGGCAGTATGCAAAGGAAGCCCGCAATACCGCAAAGGGTATCAAGGGCGCGGCAGAACGCACCCGCAAGGCGGCAGCCAAAGCCGCCGAGAAAACGAAGCAGACCGCAGCATTTGTGGCAAGGCACCCGGCGGGTGTGGCAATCGCTGTCGGGGTGCTACTGCTCTTTATCATGGTTATGTCCGGGCTGTCCTCTTGTGGGGCAATGTTTTCCGGCACGTTAAACGGCGTGCTTGGAACGTCCTATACGTCCGAGGACAGCGACCTTGTGGAAGTGGAAAACAGCTACGCAGGATTGGAAAACGAGCTGCAAAGCAGGATTGACAATATCGAGCGCGACAATCCGGGCTATGACGAGTACCGCTATGACCTTGCAAATATCGGACACAATCCCCATGAATTAGCGTCTTATCTGACCGCAAAATACCAAAGCTACACCTGCGCCGAGGTACAGAGCGAATTACAGCGGATTTTCAATCAACAATACAAGCTGACGCTGACCGAGGAAGTGGAAATACGCTACCGGGAGGAAGAACGCACCGACACATGGACAGATGAGGACGGCAACGAGCATACGGACACCTACACGGTACAAGTGCCTTATGAGTATTACATCTTGAACGTCAAGCTGACGAATACCCCACTATCCACCATTGCGGAAAACAATCTGACCCCGGAACAACTGGAAATGTACCGGGTGTACTTACAGACAAGCGGGAACAAGCCCCTTATCTTTGGCGGCGGCTCTCCCGACACTTCCGCGTCGGAAGATTTAAGCGGCGTGGACTTTGTAAACGGAACGCGCCCCGGCAATACCGCTATCGTTGACCTTGCAAAACGGCAAGTCGGAAATGTGGGCGGCTATCCGTATTGGAGCTGGTACGGCTTTAATTCCCGCGTGGAATGGTGCGCCTGTTTCGTGTCCTGGTGCTACGGGCAAATGGGACTTTCCGAGCCGCGCTTTGCCGCCTGCCAGTCGCAGGGTATTCCGTGGTTTACTTCTCACGGACAATGGGGAGCGCGGGGCTATGAAAACATTGCCCCCGGCGACGCTATCTTTTTTGACTGGGATTTAGACGGCAGCGCAGACCATGTAGGACTTGTTATCGGCAGGGACGAAAGCCGCGTCTATACCGTGGAGGGCAATTCCGGCGACGCCTGCAAGATTAAGAGCTATCCCCTTGACTATGCCTGTATCAAAGGGTACGGGCTGATGAACTGGAACTGACACATTTTTTGAAAATCGAAAGGAGAAAAATTTTATGGCAATGAGTAAAATCGAAAGAATTGACAAGGAAATCCAAAAGACCCGTGAGAAAATCACGGAGTATCAGAACAGGCTGCGCGGACTGGAAGCACAGAAAACCGAAGCGGAAAATCTGCAAATCGTTCAGCTTGTGCGCTCTATGCGCCTTACCCCGCAGGAGCTTACCGCTATGCTTGCGGGCGGAGGTATTCCGGGCATTGCCCCTATGCCCGCAGACTATGAGGAACAGGAGGACAATGCAGATGAAGAATAAAATCCTTGCAAGCCTTACCGTACTTTGCGCCGCCCTTGTCCTTGTGGGCGGCTTTTCCGTTACCGCCTATGCACAGACCCCGACGGAAGAAACCGACGACAGCGGCGTAATCGTGGAAACCGAGCCGCAGCCCTTGACCCCGGAGGGCAACATGACCCTTGTGGACGACATTGACGGGGACGCTGCCGAGGATAAGCAGTTTATCGTCGTGAAAAGCAAAGGTGGCAACTATTTTTACATTATCGTTGACCGGGCAGCCGAGGGGGAAAATTCCGTCCACTTCCTAAATCAAGTAGACGAAAGCGACCTTATGGCGATTATCGGGGAGGAACAGACCGAACAACCCCCGGCTGTCTGCAACTGTACCGAGAAATGCAAGGCGGGCGAAGTAAACACCGCCTGCCCCGCCTGCTCTGTCAACATGGATAGCTGCACAGGCAAGGAAGCCACGCCGGAGGAACCCGCCGAGCAGGAGCAGCCCCAGAACGGCATGGGCGGGCTTTTGATTTTCCTTGTCGTGGGCTTGCTTGGCGGCGGCGCAGCCCTCTACTACGTTAAGTTTATGAAACCGAAACAGAACGTGAAAGGCAGCACCGACCTTGACGAGTTCGATTTTGACGAATACGACGAGGACGAGCCGGAAGAAGCTGACAGCGCAGACACCGAACAGGAGGACGAGGAAGAATGAAACTTGTGATTTGTGAGAAACCCAGCGTCGGGGCGGCGGTTGCCGCCGCCCTTGGCGTAAGGGAGAAGAAAGACGGATATATCGAGGGGAACGGTTATGTTATCTCTTGGTGTATCGGGCATTTGGTAGGACTTGCGGAAGCTGCCGCCTATGGGGAACAGTACAGGAAATGGAGCTATGACAGCTTACCCATTCTGCCGCAGGAATGGCAGTACACCGTAGCTGCCGACAAGGGAAAGCAATTCAAAATCTTAAAAGACCTCATGCAGCGCAGCGACGTTTCGGAAGTCGTGAACGCCTGCGACGCAGGACGCGAGGGAGAATTGATTTTCCGCTTTGTCTATCATCAAGCGGGCTGCAAGAAGCCCTTTACCCGTCTTTGGATTTCCTCTATGGAAACGGACGCCATCAAAAGCGGCTTTGACAATCTGAAGGACGGGCGCAGGTATGACGCTCTCTATCATTCCGCACTATGCAGGGCAAAGGCTGACTGGCTTATCGGCATTAACGCGACCCGCCTTTTCTCCTGCCTGTATGGAAAAACCTTGAACGTGGGGCGCGTTCAGACCCCAACCCTAAAAATGCTTGTAGACCGGGACGCTGCCATTATGAACTTCAAGAAAGAAAAATATTACCATGTGCGCCTTATGCTCCCCGGCGCAGAAGCGGCAAGCGCGAAGATCTGCGCCGCTGATGAAGCGGGCAAACTGAAAGCGGCCTGCGAAGCGTCGGCGGCTGTCTGCACTTCCTTGACCCGTGAAAATAAAACCGCTATACCGCCGAAGCTCTTTGACCTTACCTCTCTGCAAAGGGAAGCAAACCGTATCTACGGGTACACGGCAAAGCAGACCTTTGACCTTGCACAGACACTTTATGAAAAGAAGCTGCTTACTTATCCGAGAACGGACAGCAACTATCTGACCGACGACATGGGCGACACAGCGGCGAGTATCGTATCGCTGCTTTGCGGCAAGCTGCCCTTTATGGCGAGCGCAGCCTATGAACAGAGTATTTCCCGCGTTCTGAACAGCAAAAAAGTATCAGACCACCACGCCATTATCCCCACTATGGAAATTGCAAAAACTGACCTTACTACGCTGCCGGAAAGTGAAAGAAATATCCTTATCCTTACCGGGGCGCGTCTGCTTATGGCGACCGCAGAGCCGCACGTTTACGAAGCGGTAACGGCGGTTTTCTCCTGCGCCGACCATGAATTTACGGCAAGGGGCAAGACGGTAATCGCTGCCGGGTGGAAAAACATTGAACGGCTTTACCGGGCTACCCTCAAAAAGAAGCCGGACAGCGACGACGAAAACGAACTTGTTTTAGATGTGCCGGACTTTACCGAGGGACAGACCTTTGAAAACCCTGCTGCAAAGGTTACGGAGCATGAAACGACGCCGCCGAAGCCCCACAATGAAGCGTCCTTACTTTCTGCTATGGAACGCGCCGGGAATGAGGACACCGACCCGGACGCAGAACGCCGGGGGCTTGGTACGCCCGCTACCCGCGCCGCTGTCATTGAAAAGTTAGTGGGAGGCGGCTTTGTGGAGCGCAAGGGCAAGCAGCTGCTTCCCACCAAAGACGGGACAAATCTTGTCTGCGTCCTGCCGGACAGCTTAACTTCTCCGCAGCTTACGGCTGCATGGGAAAACAATCTGACGCAGATTGCAAAGGGCAACGCCGACCCGGACACTTTCATGCAGGGTATCGAAACTATGGCACAGGAGCTTGTAAAAACCTATGCTTCCGTGTTAGGCGAGAAACAGGAGCTTTTCAAGACAGAAAAAACAGAGCTTGGAAAGTGTCCCCGCTGCAAGTCCCCGGTCTATGAGGGAAAGAAAAACTACTACTGTTCCAACAAAGAGTGCAGCTTTGCCATGTGGAAAAATGACCGCTTCTTTGAGGAATGGAAAACCGTCTTTACCCCGAAGATTGCCGCAGCACTTTTGAAATCCGGCAAGGCAACAGTCAAAAAGCTGTATTCTCCGAAAACAGGAAAAACCTACGACGGAACGGTGCTTTTAGCTGATACGGGCGGTAAGTATGTGAACTACAAAGTAACCATTTCAAAGGACAAAGAACTGGAATAGCAAGCATAGGAAGCGGGTACCCACTTCCGTAAAATCCCTGCCAC
>OKSE01001259.1_pt1 | contig 12641 bp, 11 predicted proteins | sample 1633631 | NCBI WGS metagenome assembly OKSE01 (sample SAMEA3541555, study PRJEB24748) | human gut metagenome | biome: human gut; feature: human-associated habitat; material: faeces | place: China | collected 2012 | reverse complement strand
ATAGCCTAAAGAAGCGTTCAATGCCTTAAACACATGGTCATAGAGATAATGCTTCTGTTCATCGGCGCTCATGCCCCGGCCATCAAAACGAATATTACCAAAACGATATTTCTGAGGAAGTGAAACGTCCTTCAGGTAAAAGCCTGAATCCTTGATGCCATAGACATAATAGGATTTGTCCTTCTTGGTGACCAGACGCATATACAATCCTTCTTGTTCCAGGTTCCTTCGGAAATCGGATGTACTTTCGGAAAAAGAGTAGATGCGGTCAAGCTGTTGTAACAGTTCATCCTTGAACAAGGGGTTGAAAAAACCTCCTTTTTCCAGCAATGCGAAAAGGTTGTCATAGCTTTCATCCCCCAATAGGACACGCCATTCTTCATTGGCCAATTTTATTTCTTGCAAGGGTTTATCCAAAGACCAGTATGTATCGGATTGTTCTAGGACAGCCGATACCTTATCCTTGTAATTATAACTACGCATGGCTTTCTTCAAGGCCGCATCGAAATAATAGTTACGGTATTGCGCCTCTCCCAACGTGGTTCTCTTGCCTCCTTCCCTTTCCAAAGGCAACAGACCGTACTTCTGCTCCAGTTCCCTTGAGATCTTTTCGGAACGGCTGTAATTATTCCCGGAAGGAATGCTTTTGCCTTCTTCATCAATCGTGGTCAGCAGCACATGCACATGGCTGTGTGCCTTGTCGGTATTCAGGACAACGGCATAACAGGACTTTCCGTACCCCATCCTCTCGATATATTCCCCGGCAAGAGAAAGCCACTGTTCATCGGAAAGGCTTTCTCCCGGATAGAGGCTCAGAATAAATTCCGCATAAGGTAGTTTCACCCGGTCATTCAACTGGGAGATAAGTTTCATGTAGGCTGGCATGGCGGCCAGTTCGTCACCGGTGGAGGTGCAAAGCACTTTTCCGTTTCCTTCCTTGACCTTGGAAAGCTGGTATTCGATTTTCCGGCTCATGGAAAGGTGGGATGAAAAAGAGGGCTGTATCTCGGCTATCATAACAATTTCCGGTTAATGGTTTCTACATCCGAAAGGTATTGGTTAATCCGATCCAATGAATACAATATATTTTCATCGGACGGAAGCGTATTGATATGTTTGGCAAGCTGGTTGATATTGGCTCCTATTTTACGAAGTTCATATATCATTTGCACATCGGTTTTCGATATGCTTCTGCCTTTCAAGGCAGACTCTCTGATAAAGGAAGAAAGGGATTTTCCCTCTTCCTTTGAACGTTGAAGAAGCTGTTCTTTCTCGGCTTCCGTCAAGCGGATCTTTATACTTATATCTCGATTCTCTTTCATATATACAGAGTATGTGAGTGTAACGAACATCAACCGACAGCTCGGCTGTCGCAAGGTTTTTTGTACCTACAAAAACATACCTTGCATCAGCAAATATATACAATAATATTACAAAAGTAAATATAAAAACTTACTAAGCTTATTCCGATGTTTTATAATAAATTTTTAATTATTTTCAAAAGGATAAAAAATTCCCCAGTCTTTTCTAACCTTATTCATAATTTTTGTAACATCATATGTTAACTCTAGGCTATTAGATTCTTTATTTTCCTTTATTCTCTCTTCCATAAAGATAACTTCATAATCTAAGGCCTTTTCCTCTTCTCCACACTCTATAACTTCCACTTTTCCATCTAAGTAGTTTATGGTTGCCTTATTAGCTCTTGGGAAATTATCAATTGTTATAAATCCATTATCACAGGAAACAATTCCTCTCTTAGGCATTTTAGATCTAAAGGCTAAGGATATAGTTGCAATTTCATCTTCCTTTGTCTTTAATATTATTCCTGACTTTTCATCTACACCAGTTTTAGCCTTCTTAACTGTACTTAAGATTTCCTCTGGCATACTAGATAAGAAATATCTTGCAAAGGATAAGGCATAAGTTCCAATATCTAAAAGTGCTCCTCCAGCTAAATCAAGATTAAAGAATCTGTTATTTTCATCATATTCCTTGAAGCTTCCAAATGAAACTTGAACCATATTCACTTTTCCTAAGTCTTCCTTATTTATTTTCTTTATAACCTTTTCATATAAGGGCATATGAAATAAGGTCATTGCCTCTTCTAAAACTAAATTTTTCTCTCTTGCTATTTTTAAAGCTTCTTCTAACTCTCTTTCATTTACAGTTATAGCCTTTTCACATAGAACATGCTTATTATTATTTAAACTTTTTATAATGTACTCATAATGATTACTGTGTGGTGTTGCTATATACACTACATCTATATCCTTGTCTTTTATAATCTCATCATAGCTTCCATAAGCTTTTTTAACATTGTTTTCTCTTGCAAATTTCTCTGCTCTCTCCTTATTTCTAGAAGCTACTGCATAAACCTCTCCATTAACCCTGTTTAAAGCCTGTGCAAAATCTCTAGCTATATTTCCTGGTCCTAATATTCCCCATTTAAGTTTTTTCATATTCTCAGCTCCTCCTTAATATAAAGTATATTATTTAAGCTTATTTTAAACTAATAATCCACTTAAAGCAAAATTTATTTAAAAATTAAAAGGACCTATTTTAGGCCCTTTTGAAATCATATATTTTATTCTTAATTAAATTTTGTATAAATAGGGATCTAAAGATACAACCCATTAAAATGTAACTTTTTATTTAATTAAGCTTTTTAAGTTTCTTATAACTATACTTTCATCTACATTTCTATTTCTTGAGCAAACTATAGCTGCTTGTATTACTGTTATTAGTATGGATGTATTTCTTCTGTAAGCAATATATTTATACTCCCAATTATGACTAAACTTCTCTTTAAAACGTCTTAATCCTTTAAATGAGTAAAGTGCTTGTCCATTCTCATAGAATTGAAGGGCTAATTTTTCATTCCAGAAAGCATACTTAGATAAACCAACATTGGCTAAAGGAGCCATTCCCATGTTGAATATTTCATATCCCTTTTCTTTTCCATACTCAATTAAATTTATGAACATAAAATCCATAACTCCCCTTGGAGTATTTTTACTAAATCTCATTAAATCCACTGAGAAGCTTTCATCATCATACATATACATTATATTGGCAAAGGCTTTTATTTCTCCCTCTCTATCTCTTAAAATAGCTATAGGAGCTTTATTTAAATAATCTTCATCAAAGAATCCCACTGAAAATCCTTTTTCTTTTCTTCCATCTAACCATTCATCTGATATTTCTTTTAAGGAATCTAAAAATTCCCTTGAAAAAGGTGGTTCAACCATGTGGAAAGTATAACCTTCCTTAGTCACCTTACTTCTTGAAGTTTTTAAACTCTTCATTTTATTTCCTACAACTTTAAATTCTTTTACATCAACCTTAGCTTCTTCTCCAATTTTCATAAAATCATATCCATTAGAATGAAGGTAACTTATCATTTCTTCATTAACCTGATAAAAAACTGGTGTGTAACCATAGTTATCAGCATACTCACAAAACTTTTCTATTTCCCTAAATAGATTTTCATTATTGCCCACAGGATTTCCTAAAACAAAAAGCTTATCTCCATAGACTTCATATTGAATGAAAAGATCCTTATCTTCATTTAAATAAATATACTTATCCTTTAAAAATACTAAATGAGTTAGGGAATCACCCTTGTATTCTTCTATTATCTTTTCTATATATTCGCTACACTGATCAAAAGTCTTAACAGGAATTTTTCTTCTTATATTTAAAAAGTAAATAGCTACATATATTACAGTTACTAAAGCAAAAGCTATAAATCCAAATTTATATGCCATTTTATAAGGCATTTTACGAACTATTCCTACATATTTAAGATGTGTTCCAAAGGTAATTAAAATAAAGAAATAAATTGAAAAAGATGCAATTAATATCCCTGAATCTATTAAGGTATTTTTACAACTTACAACAAAGCTATCCCTGTAGAACATTCTCTTACTTAAATATAAAAGGTAAGCTACAATAATTAAAAATACTAATTCATAAGGATTAATTCCCTTTGTTAAGGACAATATTATTCCTAATATAAATAAAACCATACTTGCTTTGTAAATACTTTTAGCCCTATATTTTAGCATAAGAGCTGCAAGCATTATTAAAAATCCTAATACTACACTCATTCCAATTGATAAGCCTAATACTTGTTTACCTAAAATTTCTTTTAATAATTTTATCTTTAATAAATATTGAGGTGCTATATTTGATAAAACTATAATAGCTCCTGATATAAATACTAAAGAAACCACTATCTTATAAGCCACCTTAGAAACTATTTCATAAGGTAATCCATTAAACTTTTTATTTATTTTTCCACCAAAATCATGTACAAAAAGTAATACACCTATAAGCGCTGGAACTATGTAATAACTTATTCTATAAAGTATTATAACTAATAGGGTTTGTTCTATAGGAATACCTAAGGCCTCTAATCCAGTCATAAAGGTTAAATCAAAGGTACCAATTCCCCCTGGAATCATACTGATCATTCCAACAACTGCTGATTCAATATATATTGGCAAGAAATTTAAAACACTTATTGATGCTCCTGTTATTCTTAAAGTTTCATAAATTAAAATTATTGTTGTAAGCCACTCTAAAAATGATATGAATATAATACCTAAGGTGCTGAAAAACTCTAACTTATCCTTTGTTTTGCTATATTTATAAGCTGAGTAAAGTATAAATCCTGGTGCATATAAAGCTATTATTCCTATGGCATATTTTATTATACCTAGATTATTCCATGAAGATATTCTAATACCCATATATGTACAACAAACTATTGATAAGCCTGTTAAGTTTAAGGCTACTATTTTACCAATTTCTTTTAATAATTTCTTTTTATCATCTACATAATCACCATAAAAATACTGTTTAAAAGCTAAGGATGTAGCTCCTCCAAATCCAAGCAAACTTGCAATAGAACTTGCTATCCAAGAATACTTATATAGCTTTCTATTTTTTAATCTTATTCTAACTTTTCTCTTTAAAATGAAATCGTAGAAAGATAAAGGAATGTAAGAAATTATACCTAATGCTGCAATTATTAATATGTTTAAAAAGTCTAGTTTATTTCTATACATAAAGAAATATTCTGAATTGAAATTTTTAAATACTGAAGTAAATTCCCTAACTATAAACAGTATTACTAAGGAAACGAATGCTATTTTAAAAAATAATTTTAATTTATCATTTATCTTTATATTTAACTTCACCTTTTGTCCTCCCTATGTTTAAAATCCAAATTTATTATACACCCTACCTTTCTTCAAATATATTTATTAATATTTCATTTTCATTACAAAAATGTAATACTTATTTATATTTTTAGATTTACAAGTTTTTAAAAGATTATTTTTATAAACTCAATTTTTATTATTTCTACTTTTTATTAAGGCTTTGAAATTCATTCCAAACTCATGAATATATAGAATTATCCCTATTCCTGCTGGCAATATGAAATAACTTATCCTATAGAGTATTATTACCAAAAAGGTTTGCTCTATGGGTACTCCTAAGGCTTTAAAGCCATCTATAAATGTTAAATCAAATGTGCCGATACCACCTGGAACCATACTTACTATTGCAACTGCTGTTGCTCTAACATAAACACAAAAATATTTTGCAAGTTTAATATGAGCACCTGTAATAATTAATATTAAGTATATAAGTAGCATGTTTAATGTCCACTCTATAAAAGATATACACACAACTTTTAAAATTATTTCATCTTTTTCTTTTTTTATCTTATATCTATATAGTGAATTTATAATAATTAATGGTGCATATGCAGAAACTCCATATACTACATATTTTATAATCCCTAAATTTTGTATATCTTTAAATTCTAAAAGAAGATAAATTAAACATAATATAGATAATCCAGTTAAATTTAAAAATATGATTTTCCCAATTTCTTTTAAAAGCTTTTTTTTATCCTCAACATGATTTCCATAAAAATATTGTTTAAAAGCTAGAGAAGTGGCTCCTCCAAAGCCAAGTAAGCTAGCAATAGAACTTGCTATCCAAGAATATTTATATAGTTTTAAATTATTAATACCTATTCCTACATCTTTTTTTAAAATAAAATCATAAGTAGATAATGGCATATATGCAATAATACCAGATATAGCAATTAGGGTTAGCTTAAAAAAATGCAATTTATCTCTATACATATTAAAATAAGTCATATTAAATTCTTTAAACATATTTTTAAATCCAAAGGCCACTAAAACTAATACCACTGATATAAAAGTTATCTTTAAAAAAAGTTTAACTCTATTATTCACTTTAATCTCCAATAATTTCCTCTCCTTTGCATTTATTAATTATACATTAATATTATTTTACATTAATTTAAATAAAATTCAAAATTAAAAGCGATTTAAAAAAATTTAAATCGCTTTTAATTAATATAATATTTTAATATTCAAATCTCTATAATTTCATCCTTTTTTCAAAATAGTTTACATCTTTAAAAGAATTTTCTATCTTTAAAAAGACATTTTTTAACCTCTTTGAGTTTATTAACATATATTTTGATTTATTACTGCTACCTAAAATTGGTGTATTTTCTTTTCTTAACAATATAATCTCACAAAGCTCCATTGTATAAGTTTAAAAATCCAAATTAAAACTTTTGACTTTAACTTAACTTTTGAAGCTTTAGTAATATCTCTTAAGTAATGATTATAAATTCTTAGTAAAGTCTATTAATTCTAGAAATATGTTTGTGAGTTTTATTGCTATATTTTGATACCTCTTTTTTGCTATTGTTTAAATAATCAACTAAGGTTATTTTATTAAAATTATTTGATTCTACATTTTTTAAATTTAAATACATATTATTTAAAATTTCACTTTGATCTTCTACTGAAAATAACTTTCCATAATCATCTTCAAAATTGGAATAGATAGTTTCCTCAAATATTTCTTTAAGCTTTAAAATTAACTCATTTATACTTTTAATATACTCTTCCTTAAATAAATCTAAAGAGTATAAAAGTTCTATTTCCATTTTATTATCTATATTTTCATATCCTATAAAATTCTCTATATCAATTAAAATTTTATTTTTTAAAGAGCCCTTGTTGAAAGATTCTATAAGCTTAAAAAATCTCTTATTTAAGGAAGTATAATCAACCTTTTCACATTTATATGAAACAATGTTATGTGATTTCTTTATTCCTAATTTATTTAGACTTTCAAAAAAACTCTCATAGATTGCTTTTTCATATTTTTTATAAATATGAAATATTTCCTCATTTACAGAATTTAATTCTAAAATATCATTTTTTATTATATCTACTAAACTTAAATTAATATCTTCCTTTGAAGATAATTTTATTTCCTTTAATACTACTTTGCTTTTTAAATTAATATTTTTTTTAATTATTTTAGAAGAACTTTCTAAATAAATTTTTAATTCTTCTAAGAACTTTTCTTTTAACTCCTTACATTGAATTCCAAAATCAACTCTTAACTTGTTGTGATATAAATAATCCTTATTTATTTCTTCACTATACTCTTTAATAGATTCTAATAATTTATACTTTAAATTTAATAAAACCTCATCTATTAAATCTTCTTGTAAAGATTTAATATTATCTTTAGTTATGGAGTTTAACTTTATATAGATGTCCATAAATTCTTTTTTTGATTTCCTCAAAAAAGAATTTATTTTATTATTCTCCCTATTGCTACCTGCATATTTTTCTAAGTATTCTAATTCTATTTTCAAATCCTTTATATATTCTTTTAACTTTAAAACCATTATTAATAGTTTATTTTCCTTTTCATATTCTTTTATATGATTATATAGTTTTAAAAACTTCTCTTCTAAACTCTGTGAATTATAAAGAACCTTATTTTCCTCTTTATCTTTAGAAACTTTTACTTCATATTCTTTAACTAACATGGCTTTCTCCTAAAATAAAACTGATAAAATGCCTACAATTACTATGCTAATTACTAAAAAGCAATATTTTTTATCTAATTCACTTTTTAACTCCTCATGGAAAAATGGTTCCTCAGACCCCTTGTTCATATTAGATATTTTTCTATCTAAATTATTAACTCTCTCCCCAAGCCTTCTTGTGGCATCTATTACATCAACATTATACTTATCAATTGCACTATTTAATAATTCCATAGAGTTATTCATATTTGTATTTCCCTCTTCTAAAAGATCCTTTATTTCATTAAACTCTAACTTAATATTGTAATTTATCTCTTCAAAACCTTCCCCCATATATTCCTTAAAGCCTAAGAAATTATCTTTAATTTCACTTTTATCAACCTTTAACCTATTTTCTAGTTTATTGACGCAGTTCATAACTCTTAAGCATTCACCTTTTAGCATTTTATCCATCTCTTCTATTTTTTCTATATGCTCCTTAGCAATGTGATTGCTTGTCCTTATCTTTTCACTTAATTCCCTGCCTATTCTTTGTAAAGTAGCTATATTTTCAATTCCCTCTTCTTTTGATAGTTCCCCTATATTTTTATTTATTCCCTCTACTTGCTCCTTTAACCTTTCTATTTCATCATAGGTTTCCTTTGCCTTATCTTTTAAATGGTAAATGTTTTCTTTTGACTTAGTAGATATCTCTTCTATATTGTTTAAAAACTCATTAGCTTTTTTCTCAAAGGCTTCTTCCCCTTGCTTAACCCCTAAATTAAAGTCTGCTATAGCTTCATCTAATATTACCTTTAAATTATTTTGTAAACTTATTAAGTTATTTCTATTTATTGTAGCAGTTTTTTCTGAAGTACTTGTAAGGGTCTTTATTAAATTTTCTTCTGTAAGTTTTAAATCCCTATAAATAGATTTATCAAAGACTGATTTACTTATTTCTGAAACTAATTCATTAAATTCATCTATTAAGTTATCTTCATTCCTATTCTCCATAACTTCCTCCTACCCCACTACCTAATATGAGTTTATATACTATAAAACTTCATTTATTACTAAATCTCTTCATTAAAAGTCATAAAATTCAAGCTCTCTTTATAATAATTATACTTTATTTACCATATATGTAAATACTTAAATGTGCCTATTTTAAATAATTTACTTTTTATTTATGTATTTCTAACTTTATAAAATTTAATTAAAGAAATAGCCCTACTTTAGAACTTAATCTAAAATAGGGCAAAATTATACCTTAGTTATCTGAAAATTTAGCTAAAAGATTTAGTATTTCAGTGTATAACCATATTAAAGTTACCATTAATCCAAAAGCTCCATACCATTCCATGTACTTTGGATATCCATATTGTGAAGCTTTTAGTATGAAATCATAGTCCATTATTAAGCTTGCTGTAGCAATTGCAACAACAAATAGACTAAATCCTATACCAATTATTCCTGAACCATATATAGGTAAAGTTATTCCAAAGAAACTAAGTACCATTCCTAATAAGTAAATAGCTCCAATTGATATTATGGCTATGAAAACTCCCCTGCTAATTCTGCCAGCTATATCTGGAGTTCTTCTATATATAAGTACTGTAGCAACTAAGCATATTATTGTTAAAAGCATAGCTGGGAATACTATTCCAGGAAACATACTTTCAAAGTATCTTGATATAGAACCTAAAAGAACACCTTCAAAAGCGGCATAGAACACTGCTGTAAACTGTGCAATCTTTGGTATGAATGATGTTAATAATCCTAAAATTAATGATCCTCCTAGTGAAACCACTAAAGCACTTTTATAATTCACATCTGGATTTTGAAAAGCTATCCAACTATAAACAAAAGCAACACCTAAAATAGCTGTCATTATTAATATTTTTACTATAGTTCCTCCAACAGTCATGGTTGTTCCATCACTAACAGCCTTTTCAAATCCAGCTGCTAATGCAGGATTTGATTCTCTTCTCATGTTTCTACCTCCTATATAAATATAAGTAATTTATTATAGTTTAAATTATAAAGTAAAAGTATGTCAATTATGTTTCATTTATGGTTATACTGCAAATTAATATTAATTTAATGATTAAATTTAATTTTTATAGTATGTCTTATTTACTTTATTATAATCATATTTCTTTAATATTAATCTTCATCTAGATCATTCCAACTGTGCAGACAATAACTCCAAAGGTGCTCCTTTACTATATTTCTACTTTTACATTTTGGGCATTCTTTATTTTTCTTAAAAAATAAAAGTCTTTTTAAGATTCCTATATTAAAAGTATTCCCACAATTAATACAAATAAAACCATAGGTGCTTAATATCCAAAGTATAAATAAAAGTATTTCTAGAAATACATAAATTAAAAATAAAATAAACTTAAATAAATTAATAGGTTTTAATATATAAAAAATTATGGCTGTTGAAATTACTATAAGAGTAAAAATTAATAGGGTTAATTTATTTTTTTTAAAATTCATATGAAACTCTTCCTTAAGAATTGCTAAATATTATTTTACTCTTCTTTTCTTAAATAAGAATCAATGGACTTTGCAGCTTTTTTTCCTGCTCCCATAGCAAGAATAACTGTAGCTGCTCCTGTAACAGCATCTCCTCCTGCATAAATTCCATTTAAGGAGGTTTTTAAGCTTTCTTCATCTACAAGGAGACATCCTCTCTTATTTGTCTTTAATCCCTTTGTGGCATTTGATATTAAAGGATTAGGAGAAGTTCCTAAGGACATTATTACACTATCTACTTCCATAATAAACTCTGAATTTTCAATTTCAATTGGTCTTCTTCTTCCTGAAGAATCTTCCTCTCCAAGTTTCATCCTTATACACTTTATACCTTTTACCCAACCCTTTTCATCAGTTAAAATTTCAGTAGGATTAGTTAAAACATCTAAAATAACTCCTTCTTCCTTAGCATGATGAATTTCTTCTAATCTAGCTGGCAATTCCTTTTCACTTCTTCTATAAATTATGTGAGTTTCTGCTCCTAATCTTAAGGAGGTTCTAGCTGCATCCATGGCAACATTTCCTCCACCAACTACAGCAACCTTTTTTCCTAAATTTAAAGGAGTATGGCTTTCATTTTTAAAAGCCTTCATAAGATTTACCCTAGTTAAAACTTCATTGGCTGAAAAAACTCCATTGGCATTTTCCCCTTTAATCCCCATGAATTTTGGAAGACCTGCTCCAGAACCTATAAAGACAGCCTTAAATCCTTCATTTTCTATTAATTCCTCAATGTCCACAGTTTTTCCAACTACCACATTGTTTTCTATTTTAACTCCTAGTTTTTTTATTTCTTCTATTTCATATTTAACTACATCCTTCTTTGGCAATCTAAACTCTGGAATTCCATAAACTAAAACGCCTCCAGATTCATGTAATGCTTCAAAAATAGTTACTCTATATCCTAGTTTAGCTAGTTCTCCTGCACAGGTTAAGCCAGCAGGGCCACTTCCAATAACAGCTACCTTCTCTAAAATCTTTTCACTCTTTTTTAAAGAGCTTAATTTATTATTTCTTGCAAAGTCTGCTATGAATCTTTCTAGTTGTCCAATAGCTAATGGCTCTCCTTTTATTCCTAAAACACACTTTCCTTCACATTGAGATTCTTGTGGACAAACTCTGCCACATACGGCAGGTAAAGCATTATATTTTGACAATTCTTCAAAAGAAGCAGAAAAATCTCCTTTCTTTATGAAAGATATAAAACTTGGTATATTTACAGAAACAGGACATCCTTCCACACACTTAGGATTTTTACACCCTAAACATCTATTTGCCTCTTCAATAGCCTCTTTTTCTCCATATCCTAGGGAAACCTCCTTAAAGTTTTTCCCTCTTTCTATTGGATCTTGCTCCCTAGATTTAACTCTTTTCTTTTTTAAATTACTCATTTTTCAAACCACCTCTACATCCACATCCACCATGACTATGGGTATTTCCCTCTTTAAGTTTTAAGAAAGCTCTTCCCTCTTCTGTTTTGTAGATAGCTTGTCTTCTAATAGATTCATCAAAATCCACTAAATGCCCATTAAATTCTGGTCCATCAACACAAGCAAACTTAACTTCTCCTCCTACTGTAACCCTACAAGCACCACACATTCCAGTTCCATCAACCATTATGGGATTTAAACTTACAGTGGTAGGAATATTTAATTCCTTTGTAAGAATGCACATAAACTTCATCATTATCATGGGTCCAATTACAATTGCTCTATTATAATTTATGCCCTTATTCTTAACCAGATTTTCTAAAAGGTCAGTTACTCTTCCCTTAAATCTATAACTTCCATCGTCAGTAGCTATATATAGATTTTTAGAAACCTCCCTAAGTTCCTTTTCAAAGATTAATAAATCCTTATTTCTAGCTCCAACTATAACATCTGCTAAAATTCCATGGTTATATAACCACTTTACTTGAGGATATACAGGTGCAGCTCCAACTCCACCAGCTACAAATAATATTCTTTCTTTTTTTAATTCCTCTAAATCCTCATATATAAAGTCACTTTCTCTTCCTAAAGGGCCAAGAAAATCATGTATATAGTCACCTTCATTATATTTTCCAAGTTCTAAGGTACTAGCCCCAAGGCCTTGAACAACAATGGTTACACTTTTATCTTCCTTATTATAATCAGCTATGGTTAAAGGAATTCTTGTGAAGTCCGCCATCGTCGGGTAGACGGACTCGTCCGGCGAGTTGTCGGCGGTT
>OKSE01001255.1_pt1 | contig 12688 bp, 10 predicted proteins | sample 1633631 | NCBI WGS metagenome assembly OKSE01 (sample SAMEA3541555, study PRJEB24748) | human gut metagenome | biome: human gut; feature: human-associated habitat; material: faeces | place: China | collected 2012 | reverse complement strand
GTGCAGGGGCGAGATCGAAACGCCCCTGCCGTTCTCTTGGGGGATCAAAAGGGGGCCTTCTCTCACGTGAGAGAAGGCCCCCCTTTTGCTTCAGACTTCACGGAACGCTTCAATGCGATAGCTCCCGTCCGGGCGCACTTCCAGAGTCAACTCATCGTGCGTTCCTTCGCCGTCCTCGCCGCGCGGCGCGCTCCACAGCCGGATGCTGTCGCCGTACTGCTCGCCGCCCATCGGAATAAAGGATCCGGGGCCGAAATCGCTCGCAAACTCATAGAATGCATCATACTGTGCGAGGTACGTCACACCATCCTGATTGCACAGATCGTCCACCGTGATATCCGCCCACTGCGTCAAAAGCGCGGAAACGTCACTCTTGGGAATGCGCCGCACGGGGACCGCCCAGTCATCCGGCACCTTGAACCTCTCCGCATCCTCTATTCCCAGCGTGTCGAGCACAGCGTGAAATTCCTCCACGTCCGCGTCTCCCAGCGTGGTGCTGAGCGGACAGTACCGCAAAAAATCCGCAAGGTCGATATCGCGTGGATCATCGTAATGCGAGGTGAAAAAGCAACTCACCGGCGTTGAGGTCGTGTAGCGGTATTCGCCCGTCGTTTCATCCATCACATCGGTCTCAGAGGCAAACAACTCCTTAAATTCTTCGATCTGCGCCTCCGTCAGCGGCGCCCAATCATCCTCCGGTCCGCCGTCCGATTTGTCATCATTCGCTCCCGCGCAGCCAAACAGCGCCAGCGTGCACACGCAGGCGAGCAAAAAGGCAAATAATTTCTTCATCGTTTCTCCCCTTTTCATTTTCGCATCATTTGTTTTTTACTGCCGGCGCGCCAGCTTTGCTCTTATAGGCTATTCACCGTGCCGAGGAAGAGCGGCAGACCGTCCACGCCGGTGATCATAAAGGCAAACGGCCGGTTCAGATCCATCTCCACCACGGGAAGGTCTTCCGGCGCGGCGGACTGGGCGTCCGCCCTGACTGCGGTAAAGGCGGCGGCCTCGCAGCCCTTTTCATCGATCTTGACGCGCGCGGCGTGCTGCACCTGCGTCACGGCGACCGCCTTATCAAAGCGGTCAAAGTCGACAAGGGGCGAAAAGTCCGCGCGATCAAAGTCAAACACATCAGAAACGCCCAGCGCGCGGAGCGCGTCGGTCAGTTCAAGGTCGGAGCTGACGTCGAACTTTGGCACGCTCCAGATGAGTTTGCCGCTCGGCAGGCTCACGCCCATGTCGTAACCGAGCAGTCCGCCCACGGCGCTGCCGTCCGCAAGAAAGCTTTTAAGGCTCGTGCCCTCGTCGGGCAGCAGGAAGCGCATCGCCTGCCCACCCTGAAAGCGCAGCTCCGCCACGGTGTAGTTTTCGCCCCGGCAGTAAGCGGCACGATCCTGCGTGAGGTGCATGAAGTCGACCGTCTGCTGCGCGCCGTTTGCTGCGGTGAAGGTATCCTCCTTTGTCGCATTCTCCCAGAATTCGTCGCGCCACTGGTCCTTAAAGTAGAGCGTCGTCAAAAGCAGCATCACCGTCTCGGGCTTGGTCTCGATGCCGCCCGCGGCGTCCTGCAAAAGATTGCCCGTGTTCTCATTGATCCATTCGCCGATGGCCTTGTCCGTCTTCTCATCTCCCATCGGGGCGGAGAACGTCGAAGCAAGGTACTGCTCGGCGAGCACCTGCAACGTCTCTTCATTATAGGGGACGTTCTCATTCAGCCACACGGAACTGCCGAGCAGCGTCTTTCCCGTCGAGGTCTCGCCGTAGAGATTGCGCCAGACATAGTTGCCCGCAGCGCGCGACGCATCGGTATTTTCAAGGCCTAAAAGCGATAAAAGCTGCGCGCGGCTGTCGCCGTCCGTCGTCTCGCTGAGCATCGCAAAGGCGAGATACAGGTTTGCGGGCGAGAGAACGGTGTTCTCCTCCGCCGAAAGCAGCGTGCCCGTCTCCTGCGTGAAGTGCAGGAATGCCGCGGGGTAGCTCGTGCCCTTGCTGCGCAGCGCCTTGAGCGCATCGTAATAGGCATTGCTGCGCGCGTCCCAGTCCTCCCAGATCTTCTCCTGCGCCTTTTCATAGGCGTCCGCGCCCATCTTGTCATAGTCGATGGTGCTGAATGCCTCGTCAAGCTCACTCTCGTTCGGCATGGCGGGCAGCACGGGATAGTCCGCCGTCTTCACGGCGAGGTCCTGCAAATACTGCGCGGCAATGGGGTCTTTTTTCACATTGTCCTTCTCATTTTCATTTCGGATCGTCGTTCCGTTGTCTCCGCAGGCGGCGAAGGACAGGACCATCGCCGCGGTGAGCAGCAGCGTTAAGAATCGTTTCATGTCGGATGTACCTCCGTTTCGGGATTTGTTATATTAGACGGCGCGGATGGAAAAAAGTTCCCGTTTTGTCAAAAATAGCATGCCGCCCTTTTACGAAACGGGCGAATGTGGTATACTTTCAAAAATATTTTCTCTTTTGTGTAACGCAAACGGCAAAAAAGTTGTCTTTTCCCCATGATGGCAGACAACAGAAAGGAGCGAACCTATGGACGACCGCCAGATCGTCGACCTCTACTGGCAGCGGGACGAGCACGCCATCGAAGCCACCGCCGCCAAATACGAAAGCTATTGCATGAAAATTTCGCAAAACATTTTATCCGACCGCGCCGACAGCGAGGAAAACGTCAACGACACGTACTTACACGCCTGGCAGGCCATGCCGCCGCAAAGGCCCGCGATCCTGTCTGCCTTTCTCGGCAAGATCGCGCGCAATCTGGCGCTGAACCGCTATAAGGCGAGGTCGGCGCAGAAGCGGCAGGGCGACGTCTTCGCGCTCTCGCTCGACGAGCTGGACGACTGCGCACCCGCCCTGTCCTCGCCCGACGACGAGGCCATGGCAGCAGAGCTCGGCCGCAGCATCAGCGCGTTTCTGCGCACGCAGAGCGAAGAGGTGCGCAGCATGTTCATCCTGCGCTACTTCTACTGCGAACCGGTCGAAGCGCTGGCCGCGCGCTTTCACTGCGGCGAGAGCCGCATCAAAACCACGCTCCTGCGCACGCGCAGAAAGCTCAAGGAGCATCTCATCAAGGAGGGATACTGTGAAGCATGAAGTTCTGACCCGCGCCATAGGCGAGCTCGACGATGAGCTCATCGCGGACGCCTACGCCTACAAGCCGCGCAAACGGTACGCCCTCCCGCGTTTTCTTGCCGCTGCGGCGTGCCTTGTGCTCGTGCTGGCCGCCGCCCTGGCGATGACGCGCGACACCTTACCGGCTGAGATCAAGGTCGAAGGCACAGCGCTCTCCTCAATCCCCATTCCCATCAGTCAGCCCGCAGCGATGGCGCTCGACGCGCGCGGCAGTCTGAGCGGCCCGCTCAGTCCGATGCTCACCATCGAGAGCAAATCGGGCGAGGCCGTGACCGTTACGGTGTCGGATGGCGTGCTGACCCAGCCTCTTTACTCGCTGCAGGAGGAGTTCACCTCCTACACCGTCTCCGGCAAGGTGCAGCTTTGCTGGACCATCGAAGAGCCGGACACGGGTACGGTTTACACGCTCTCTCTCGACGGCGCGCCCGCCGTCACGCTGCGCTACGACGAGGCCAACGGCTATTGGGCCGCCGCGCGGGCGTAAGCATCCCATTCCACATTACTATTGACAACACACAACATTTTGGAGGTAAATTCCCATGAAAAAGTTTCTCACCCTGCTGCTGGCCGCAGCGATGACTCTCTCCCTCGCCGCCTGCGGCAGCAAGACGGATGACAATAGCGGCAATAACAGCCAGCCCGCGAGCGCTCTCGAGCTGCTGAACGCCGTATGGGCCAACTACAGCGACGACGACAAGTTCCCTGCTGCCGGCGGCGACTTTGATGAGGCGAATATGACCGAGGACGCGCCCGGTAACGTCTCCGTCGAAGACGGAGACGCACTTGACTACTCTCTCTCCTTCCCCGCCGCGGACGCAGGCAAGCTCTCCGACGCCGCGTCCCTCACCCACATGATGAACGCCAACACCTTCACCGCGGGCGCGTTCCATGTTGCGAGCTCTTCCGACGTTGACAGTGTCGTCTCCGACCTCAAGGACAACATCATGAACCGACAGTGGATGTGCGGCCTTCCCGACAAGCTTGTCATCCTGACGCTCGGCGACTATGTCATCTCCTGCTACGGCGCGGAGGACCTCGTCGACCAGTTCAGTGGCAAGATCACCGAGACCTTCGCCGATGCTGCCGTCGTCTGCGACGAGGCCATCGCCTGATTTGATCTTCTGAAAGGCGGAGAAGTTTATGCTCTTTTCCAGCGTTCCCTTTCTCTTTTACTTTCTGCCTGCGGCGCTGCTGATCTACTTTGCAGCGCCGCGGCAGCTGAAAAACGCGGTGCTGCTGCTCGCAAGCCTTTTTTTCTATGCCTGGGGCGAGCCGAAATATATGCTGCTCATGCTCGTCTCCATCGTGCAGGGCTATGGTTTCGGCCTGCTGATTGAAAAGCACCGCGGGCAAAAGGCGTCGAAGGTCTTTCTGACGCTCTCGATCCTTGTGAGCCTTGGGCTTCTCGGCTATTTTAAGTACGCGGACTTTTTTCTCTCCAGCGTCAACGCCGTCACAGGGCTCTCCCTGCCGCTTTTGAAGCTGAGCCTGCCCATCGGCATCAGCTTCTACACCTTTCAGGTATTGAGCTACGTCATCGACGTCTACCGCGGCGAAACGGCGGCGCAGAGGAATTTCATCGACCTCGCCGCCTATGTTTCGCTCTTCCCCCAACTCATCGCGGGGCCGATCGTACGGTATTCCGACGTCGCCGCAGAACTCAAAAGCCGCACGCACAGCGTCTCCGCCGCGGCGGAGGGCGTGCGCCGCTTTACGGTCGGCTTTGCCAAGAAAATTCTGCTCGCCAACCAGTTTGGCGCGCTCGCGAGCGCCTACAAGTCGACGCAGGACGCGAGCGTCCTCTTCGTCTGGCTCTACGCGCTCGCGTTTCTGCTCCAAGTCTATTTCGACTTTTCGGGCTACAGCGATATGGCCATCGGCCTCGGGCGGATGCTGGGCTTCCACTTCCCTGAAAACTTCAACTACCCCTATATTTCAGCGAGCATCACGGAGTTCTGGCGCAGGTGGCACATGTCGCTTGGCTCGTGGTTCCGCGACTACCTCTATATCCCTCTCGGCGGCAGCCGGAAGGGCAAGGCGCGTCAGCTGTTGAACATTCTCATTGTCTGGCTCGCAACGGGATTGTGGCACGGCGCGGCGTGGACGTTCGTGCTGTGGGGACTGTGGTTCGCGGTCCTGCTGCTTCTTGAAAAGCTGGCGCTGCTGCCGGTGCTCGAAAAGCACCGCGTGCTCGGCCATGTGTACACGCTCTTTTTCGTCACGCTCGGCTTCGTGCTTTTCGACGCAGACAGCGCCGCGCAGGCGGTCTCGCGCATCAGCGCGATGCTCGGCGCAGGCGGACTGCCGCTGTCAAGCACGCAGGCGGTCTACTACCTTAAAAGCTATGGCCCGCTGCTCGTGCTCGGTATCCTCTGCGCAACACCGCTGCCGAAGATGATCGTCGCAAAGCTGCGCAAATCCAAAGGCGCAGCGACGGCGCTCGATGTGCTCGAGCCGCTCTGCGTGCTCATTCCTCTGCTGCTTGGCACGGCATTTTTAGTAGACGGGTCGTTCAACCCGTTCCTCTACTTCCGCTTTTAAGGAGGGCATCGCATGAATCGAAAAATCAAAGACACCCTCACCCTCGGCATCGCGGCAGCGTTCGTGCTTATGTTCGCGCTGTGGAGCATTTGCAAGAGCGACGACGCCGTGTCGGAAAGCGAGCGCCGCCCGCTCAAGCAGTTCCCAACGCTGAACGTGGAAGAAGTGCTCTCCGGACGCTTCCAGTCGAATTTTGAGAGCTACACGCTCGACCAGTTCCCGCTGCGCGACGAGCTCCGCACGCTCAAGGCCCTGTCCGTCCGCGATTTATTTGGCGAGAAGGACAACAACGGCATCTACGTCGCGGACGGCTACGCCGCGAAGCTCGACGACACGATCCACGAGGACTCGCTCGACCACGCGGCCGACCGCTTCCGCTACGTGTACGAAACGTATCTCAAAGATACGGGCGTAAACGTCTACCTCTCCGTCATCCCTGACAAGAATTACTTTTTGGCCGCCGAAAACGGCTATCCCGCGATGGATTACGAGAAGTTCTTTGCGCTCATGCGCCAAAAGGTCGATTTTGCGGACTATATCGACCTGACGGGCACGCTGTCGCTCTCATCCTATTACCGCACCGACCTCCACTGGCGGCAGGAAATGCTTGCCCCCACGGCCAAGGCGCTGGCAGATGCGATGGGTGTCTCACTCACCGTGGACTTTACCGAGGTCACGCTCGATACGCCGTTTTACGGTGTGTACCGCGGGCAGTCGGCACTGCCAATGGAGCCCGACAGGCTCGCCTACCTCACAAACGATATCATTGGTAGCTGCCGCGTGTACGACTATGAAAGCGGCGCCTATCTCCCTGTCTACACGCTCGAAAAGGCAGACGGCAGCGACCCGTATGAAATTTTCCTCTCGGGACCCAAGTCGCTGCTGCGCATTGAGAACCCGAACGCGCAGGCGGAGCGAAAACTCCTTGTCTTCCGCGATTCGTTCGCCGCGAGTTTGCTTCCGCTGCTTGCGGAGGGATACAGCGAGATCACGCTTGCCGACATCCGCTACCTCTCCCCCTCAATGCTCGGAAAATTCATCGACTTTACCGCGCAGGACGTGCTGTTTCTTTACAGCACGAGCGTGCTGAACGACAGCGCCACGATCAAGTGATGCAAAACGGGACGCAAGCGCCGTGACCGGCGTTCACGTCCCGTTTTCTTTTTTGTCCGCAAAATTTTTTCACAGCAGATCAGAAAAACAAAACGCCCGCCCCTGCCGTTTCCGGCAAGGGCGGGTTCAGGTTAAATATAGCACAGCCGTTTTCTTCATGCAAGAAAAAGTTGCCGCACTTTCATAATTTCGTTCACACCGCACATCCCGTCCCACTAAAGTGAGGGGAAAGTTGGAAAAACAAAGTATTGACGCTGCTTGCCCCGATGAAGTATCATTACTTATCAAATTTTTTATTTCGAAACAGGAGGTCTGGATCATGAGTGAAGCGACTCGCATTCCCGAGCTTTTTGGCTCTCTGGTGTTCAATGAACGCACAATGGAGCAGTATGTGCCGCAGAGCGCCATGGACGTTTGGCGCGGCTGCTTAAAGAGCGGGCAGCCTCTTCCCCTTTCCGCGGCAAATGAGATTGCCGACGCGATGAAGACCTGGGCGCTGGAGCATGGCGCAACGCATTTCACGCACTGGTTCCAGCCCTTGAGCGGCGTGACGGCGGAAAAGCACGACAGCTTTATCAACAACGCCGGCGGCGGCCGCGTGATGATGGACTTTTCCGGCAAGGAGCTGGTGCGTGGCGAGCCCGACGCGTCCTCCTTCCCCAACGGCGGCCTGCGCGCCACGTTTGAAGCCCGCGGCTACAGCGCTTGGGACCCCACGGCGTTTGCCTTCATCAAAGATGGCAGCCTTTGCATCCCGACGGTGTTCTGCTCTTACAGCGGTCAGGCGCTCGACAAGAAGACGCCGCTGCTGCGCTCCATCGCCGCGGTCGGCCGCGCGGCGGTGCGCGTGCTCAAGTTATTTGGCGACGACGCGGAAAAGGTCACGCCGCAGATCGGCGCGGAGCAGGAGTATTTCCTCATCGACCGCGAGCTGTACTTAAAGCGCATGGACCTGCGCCTGTGCGGCCGCGCCCTGTTCGGCGCAAAGCCCCCGAAAGGTCAGGAGTTGGACGACCACTACTTCGGCGCGTTCCGTCCCCGCGTGGCCGCCTACATGAAAGAGCTCGATGAAGAGCTGTGGAAGCTCGGCGTGCTCTCCAAGACCAAGCACAACGAGGTCGCCCCCGGCCAGCACGAGATGGCCCCCATCTACACCGACGCCAACACCGCGAGCGACCAGAACCAGCTCGTCATGGAGACGATGAAAAAGGTCGCCGAGCGCCACAACCTTGTGTGCCTGCTGCATGAAAAGCCCTTCGCGGGCGTCAACGGCTCGGGCAAGCACGTTAACTGGTCGCTCTCGACCGACACTGGCAAAAACCTCTTCTCCCCCGGCAAGACGCCGAGCCAGAACGCCGTGTTCCTGCTGGTGCTCGCCGCGTTCATCAAGGGCGTGGATGAGTATCAGGAGCTTCTGCGCTGCTCCGTTGCCTTTGCGGGCAACGATCACCGTCTCGGCGCGCAGGAAGCGCCCCCGGCTGTCATCTCCGTCTTCCTCGGCACCGAGCTTGAGGGCATCATCGATGCCATCGTCGACGAAAACGACTACACCGCGCCCGAGCACAAGTCCCTGCGCATCGGCGTGGACGTGCTCCCCGCCATCCCGCAGGATACGACCGACCGCAACCGAACCTCGCCCGTCGCCTTCACCGGCAATAAGTTTGAGTTCCGCATGCCCGGCTCCTCGCAGTCCATCGCGGGCCCGGTCACGATCCTCAACACCATCATAGCCGAAGAGCTCGACGAATTCTACGCGCAGCTCAAGGACGCGCCGGACTTCACCGCCGCGCTCCACAAGCTGATCCGCGACACGTTCTCCGCCCACCGCCGCATCATCTTCAACGGCAACGGCTATGAAGAGGCCTGGATCAAGGAGGCTGAAAAGCGCGGCCTTGCCAACCTGCACAACACCGCCGAGGCGCTGCCGACCTACATCCTGCCCAAGAACATTGAGCTGCTGACGCGCCAGGGCGTTTACAGCAAGGAAGAAATTTTCTCCCGCCACGAAGTTCATATCGAGAAGTACTGCAAGGTCATCCGCATCGAGGCCGCAACGCTTGTTGACATGGTCCAGCACGGCATTCTCAACGCCGCTTCCGAATACGAAGCCGCGCTGTGCAGCACCATCGCCGCCAAGCGCGCCGCCGCGCCGGAGCTGACCTGCCACGTCGAATCCTCGCTCGCCAACGCCATCGGCTCGCTCAATGAGCAGCTGCTCGAAGAGACCATCGGCCTCAAGACGGCGCTCGAGACCGTCTCCGACGACGCAGAGCCCGAAACGCTCCTGCACTACTACCACGACGAGGTCGAAAAGCGCACGAACGACGTGCGCAAGACCGTCGACAAGCTGGAAGTGCTGACCGCGTCCAAGTATTGGCCGTATCCGACGTTCTGCGAATTACTCTTCTCCGTGTAAGTCAAAAAGGACGCTCTTTCGAGCGTCCTTTTTGAAGTGGAGTTTTGCTTTATCGCAGCAGTTTCATTTTCCTTTGACAGGGGAGGAAGAAAATCTATGAAGTACATTTTTGTCACCGGCGGCGTGGTGTCGGGGCTTGGCAAGGGCATCTGCGCCGCTTCGCTCGGGCGGCTCTTAAAGCAGTGCGGGCTGAAGGTCAAAAACCAGAAATTCGACCCGTATCTCAACGTTGACCCCGGCACGATGAGCCCGTATCAGCACGGCGAGGTCTTTGTCACGGACGACGGCGCGGAGACCGACCTGGACCTCGGCCACTACGAGCGCTTTGTCGACGAGGCGCTGGACGAGAAATCCTCCGTGTCCTCGGGCAAAATTTTCTGGAGCGTTCTCAACCGCGAGCGTCAGGGCGGTTATCTTGGCGGCACGGTGCAGATCATCCCGCATGTGACCGATGAGATCAAGCGCCGCATTTACGACATGGACGACGGCGAGACCGACGTTGCCATCTCCGAGATCGGCGGCACGGTCGGCGACATCGAGAGTCAGCCCTTTTTAGAGGCCATCCGTCAGGTCGCGGCCGAGCGCGGGCGCGAAAATGTGCTCTTCATCCATGTGCCGCTCATCGTGACCATCCCCGGCAGCGGCGAACTCAAGAGCAAGCCCACGCAGCACTCGGTCAAGGAACTCCTGAGCGAGGGCATCCAGCCGGACGTTCTCGTCGTGCGCACGGATGAGCCCATCACAGACGACATCCGCCGCAAGATTGCGCTCTTCTGCAACGTGGAGCCCGACTGCGTCATCCAGAACGCAACGGCGTCCACGCTCTACGAGGTGCCGTTGCTGCTTGAGCACGAGGGCCTTTGCCGCGTGGTGTGCCGCAAGCTGCACCTTGACTGCGGTGAACCTGACATGACCGAGTGGCGCGCGCTGGTCGACAAGATCCACGGCGTGCACCGTCATGTGCGCATCGCGCTCGTCGGCAAATACGTCGGCCTGCACGACGCCTATTTGAGCGTCGTTGAGTCGCTCTTCCACGCGGGCACAGCCTGCGACGCGAGCGTCGAAATTCAGTGGGTCGACTCCGAAATGCTGACGAGTGACAACATCGCGCAGAAGCTCTGCGGGTGCAGCGGCATCTTAGTCCCCGGCGGCTTTGGCGACCGCGGCATCGAGGGCATGATCTTAGCCGCGCAGTACGCGCGCGAGCGCGGCATCCCGTACCTCGGCATCTGCCTCGGCATGCAGATCGCAGTCATCGAATTTGCGCGCCATGTGCTCGGCTGGGACGACGCGACGAGCGCGGAGTTCTCCTCCACGACGGCGCATCCCGTCATCGCGCTCATGCCCGAGCAGGTCGGCGTGACGGCCAAGGGCGGCACGATGCGCCTTGGCAAGTATCCCTGCGTGCTCGAAGAGGGCTCGCTCTCCCGCGCGCTCTACGACGCGCCGGAGATCTGGGAGCGCCACCGCCACCGCTACGAGTTCAACAATGACTTCCGCGACAACTTCACGGACGCCGGCATGCGCCTCGCCGGTCTCTCCCCCGACGGCACGCTCGTCGAGATCGTCGAATCGAAGAGCCACCCCTGGTTCGTCGGCGCGCAGTTCCACCCCGAATTCAAGAGCCGCCCCAACAAGCCGCATCCCCTGTTCCGCGGCTTTGTCGCGGCCTCCCTCGATCGCGCGGTCCATTGACCGCGCGACCTTTTTATTTTTACAATACCGCTGGAAAAATGGAAAAAGCTATGATATGATGCTTTTACCATATTATTGGATACGGCAGGAGAATTTCAATATGAACCATCAGACCATCATCGTACTGGACTTTGGCGGCCAGTACAACCAGCTCATCGCGCGCCGCGTGCGCGAATGCGGCGTTTACTGCGAGGTCAAGCCCTACACGACGCCGCTTGCGGACCTTCTCGCAATGAAGCCCATCGGCTTCATCTTCACCGGCGGCCCGAACAGCGTGTATCTCGAGGACGCGCCGCACGTCGATCCCGCGCTCTTTGACGCGGGCGTGCCCGTGCTCGGCATCTGCTACGGCTGCCAGCTCATCGCGCACCACCTCGGCGGCAGGGTCGTCGCCGCAAACGACGCCACCGCGCGCGAATACGGCAAGACCGAGACGTTTTTTGACACGAACTGCAAGCTCTTCAAGGGTCTTCCCGAAAAGAGCGTGACGTGGATGAGTCACGGCGACTACATGGAAAAGGTCCCCGAGGGCTTCTCTCTCGTCGCGCACTCCGACGCCTGCCCGAACGTCGCCATCTGCGACGAAACGCGCGGGTTCTACGGCGTGCAGTACCATCCCGAGGTCAACCACACGGAGTTCGGCACCGCGATGATCCGCAACTTCCTCTACGAGGTCTGCGGCGCGACAGGCGACTGGACGATGGGCGACTATAAAAATACTGCCATCGCCGCCGTGCGCGAAGCGCTCACCCGCACCCTGGCGAACGAACTGGCGGACGAATCCCTCGCGGTTTATAACGCCAATAAGCTCGACAGCTATCGGGTGGAGCACGCCGATATTGGTAAACGTGCTCTGCGCAATACCTGCCTGCGCTATCTGGCGTTTGCGGAACCGACGCTGGGCGATAAGCTGGTGGCGACGCAGTATCACCAGGCAGATAACATGACCGACGCGCTGGCCGCCCTGTCGGCGGCGGTTGCCGCTGAGTTGCCGTGCCGCGATGCGCTGATGCAGGAGTACGATGACAAATGGCATCAGGACGGTCTGGTGATGGATAAGTGGTTTATCCTGCAGTCCACCAGCCCGGCAGCCAACGTGGTGGAAACCGTGCGCGGTCTGCTGAACCACCGTTCGTTCAGCATGAGCAACCCGAACCGTGTGCGCTCGTTAATCGGCGCTTTCGCCAGCAGCAACCCGGCGGCGTTCCATGCTGAAGATGGCAGCGGCTATCAGTTCCTGGTGGAGATGCTGACCGAGCTTAACCAGCGTAACCCGCAGGTGGCGTCGCGCCTGATTGAGCCGTTGATTCGTCTGAAGCGTTATGATGAGAAGCGACAGGCGCTGATGCGCGCCGCGCTGGAGCAGCTGAAGGGGCTGGAGAATCTCTCTGGCGACCTGTTCGAGAAAATCAGTAAGGCGCTGGCGTAACGGTGCCATAACCCCGGATTGCGGCGCGCCTTGCGCCCTGTCCGGGTTACCCGTTAGCGTGGTGATGTTGTCGGGCGGCGCGATGCTTACCCGACCTGGAATACACGGCTGATTTGGCGTTGGTAGCCCGGCTGTGCAACGCGCGAGCCGGGGACATGTCGGATGACGATATGCCCCCGTTCAGACAGCAGACAGTTACTCCGGTCAGCCATGACTAAACAAACGCGGCGCACGCTCGCTGTCGCCGCGTTTCATCACCCGATCCAGTACTTCAGCCTCCAGCTCGGCCAGCTTCGCCGAACCGGTGCGCCGCGGTCGTGGGATATCCACGCTTAAATCGAGGCCAATCTTCTTCTCTTCAA
>OKSE01001247.1_pt1 | contig 12753 bp, 9 predicted proteins | sample 1633631 | NCBI WGS metagenome assembly OKSE01 (sample SAMEA3541555, study PRJEB24748) | human gut metagenome | biome: human gut; feature: human-associated habitat; material: faeces | place: China | collected 2012 | reverse complement strand
CCGGGGGGCTTGTCTTGATTTCTATTCATTCTGCTTCAGAAGGATTAAACTCTCTTTCTTCCGCAGCACTGTTTATACTTCTTGCCGCTGCCGCAGGGACAGGGATCGTTAGGGTAAATCTTCTGCACTTCACGCTTCTTCGGCGCCCGGAGAGCAGAATCATCACGGTTCGTACCAGTTACCTTCGCAGCCGGCTCTCTCTCAACCTTCTGCTCAACACGAATGTGGAACAGAATACGAACAGTCTCCTCGGTAATAGCCGCTGTCATAGCCTCAAACATCTCAAAGGCGCTCATCTTATACTCAACAACCGGATCTCTCTGGCCGTAAGCCTGAAGGCCGATACCCTGACGAAGCTGATCCATATCATCAATATGGCTCATCCACTTATTATCAATTACCTTTAAGAGAACCACGCGCTCGATCTCACGAATCTGCTCTGCATCCGGGAATTCTGCCTCCTTGGCCTCATACAGCTTGATAGCCTCTTCCTTCAGCATATGCTTTAACTCGTTCTTCTTGGAAACCTCGTGGTTTTCTTTCGTAATCGTCTGCAGCGGGATAACAGGAAGCAGCAGGCTGTTTAACTCGCTCAGATCCCACTCTTCCGGATTCTGCTCGTCAGAAAGGGAAAGATCAACTGCATTCTCCACAATATCCGTAATCATCTTCAGAACAACATCTCTCATATTATCACCGTCCAGAACTTTCCGGCGCTCTGCATAGATGATCTCACGCTGCTCGTTATTTACCTCATCATACCGCAGCAGGTTCTCACGGATTCCGTAGTTGTTGTTCTCAATCTTCATCTGTGCCTTCTCAATGGCATTGGAAAGCATCTTATGCTCAATCTGCTCACCGTCCGGAACACCCAGAGCCTCAAACATCTTCATCAGACGCTCAGAACCGAACAGACGCATCAAATCATCTTCCAGAGAGATATAGAAACGGGATTCACCCGGATCTCCCTGACGGCCGGAACGTCCGCGCAGCTGGTTGTCAATACGTCTGGACTCATGACGCTCTGTACCAATGATCTTTAAGCCGCCCAGAGCTCTGGACTCCTCATCCAGCTTAATATCCGTACCACGGCCTGCCATATTGGTAGCAATGGTAACTGCTCCGTGAACACCTGCATCTGCTACAATCTCAGCCTCCAGCTCGTGATACTTTGCATTCAGAACCTTATGAGGAATGCCGCGCTTCTTCAACATCTTGCTGAGCATCTCAGAAGTTTCAATTGTAATGGTACCAACCAGAACCGGCTGTCCCTTTTCATGGGCAGCAGCCACTTCATCTACCACTGCATTGAATTTCTCACGTTTGGTCTTATAAACAGCATCCTCATGGTCAATACGTGCAATCGGTCTGTTGGTCGGAATCGCAATCGCATCCATTGCGTAGGTATTACGGAACTCCTTCTCCTCAGTCAGAGCAGTACCTGTCATACCTGCCTTCTTGTGGAACTTGTTAAAGAAGTTCTGGAAGGTAATCGTAGCCAGAGTCTTACTCTCCCGGCGCACATTGACATGCTCCTTCGCCTCAATTGCCTGATGCAGTCCGTCAGAATAGCGGCGGCCCGGCATAATACGTCCGGTAAACTCATCAACAATCAGAATCTCATCGTCCTTTACCACATAGTCCTTATCACGGAACATCAGGTTATTGGCACGAAGTGCAAGAATAATATTGTGCTGAATCTCCAGATTCTCCGGATCTGCCAGGTTCTCAATGTGGAAGAATTCCTCAACCTTGCGGACACCGTCCTCTGTCAGGTTTACAACCTTATCCTTTTCATTTACAACAAAGTCACCGGTTTCCTCGATATCCTCGCCCATAATCGCGTTCATCTTGGTAAATTCACCGGAAGCCTCACCGCGCACCAGCTGGTGAGCCAGTACATCACAAACCTCGTACAGCTTGGTGGATTTGCCGCTCTGACCGGAAATAATCAGAGGAGTTCTTGCCTCATCAATCAGTACAGAGTCCACCTCGTCGATAATGGCATATTCCAGATCCCGCAGAACCATCTGTTCCTTATAAATAGCCATATTGTCACGCAGGTAGTCAAATCCCAGCTCGTTGTTGGTTACATAGGTAATATCACAGTTGTATGCCGCCTTACGCTCCTCAGAAGTCATGGGGTTCAAAACCACGCCTACTGTCAGACCCAGGAACTCATGGACACGTCCCATCCACTCGGCATCTCGCTTTGCCAGATAGTCGTTTACCGTAACAATATGAACGCCCTTTCCTGTCAGAGCATTCAGATATGCCGGAGCAGTAGAAACCAGAGTTTTACCTTCACCGGTTCTCATCTCCGCAATACGGCCCTGGTGCAGTACAATACCGCCGATCAGCTGTACCGGATAATGCTCCATATTCAGAGTTCTTCTGGCTGCCTCCCGGACAGTTGCAAATGCCTCCGGAAGAATATCATCCAGAGTTTCCCCATTGGATAAACGCTCTTTAAAAATACGGGTATTATCCCGCAGCTGTTCATCCGTCATCTCTATCATCTTTGGTCTCAGTGCCTCAATCTTTTCCACAATGGGATAAATCATTTTCAATTCACGCTCACTGTGAGTACCAAATAGCTTTTCTATGAAATTCATAGTCCGTTCTCCTGTTTTCAATCGTTTCTTTGTGTTCTTCCTTCTGTCTGTCCCTTTTACAGGCACTTCTCTTTCAAGTCAATCTTTTATATTGTAACACCAACCCTTGATTTATTCAAGTTTTCCCTGTCTGTTCATAAAAAATTAACTTTCCATTTACAAATTCTCCCCAAATCCCTCTCATAGCCTCCTCTCTCCATTAAAAAAGATGACATAAAACAAAAATTATGGTCAACCTGTCAAATTGCACAAAAACTATGTTCGATTTTTGACTTATCCACCTTATCCACATTGTCCACATCAAAACCTGTGGATATCTTTTTTTATCCACAAGTAACGTTTTTCGGACAAAATCGACTTATACACCAAGTTATCCACATTATCCACAATTTTTATCCACGATTCTTCGTTTTTCCAAATCCTAATTTTTCCTTTTACATTTTGTATACTTCTTATAAACTTGATTTTTACAGAAAAAAAACATCCAAAACTCTTGACTTTTTCAGAATTCCACAGATAGAAATGCAATTTATCCAGGAGTGAAAAGCTATCCTTTTTTGAACAAAATTACAAATAATTGTCGGAACATTTTAGGTATTCTGATTGAATTTTACGAACATGTGTGGTATACTGAAATCATCCCAAAAGAAGGAGCTGATGAGAATGCGTTATACGATTACTGGAAGAAATGTGAATGTGACTCCGGGTCTTCGGGCCGCCATTGAAGAAAAAATTGGAAAGCTGGATCGTTATTTTAATCCGGATACGGAAGTAATTGTGACACTCAGTGTTCAGAAAGACAGACAGAAAATAGAGGTAACCATCCCTGTCAAGGGCAGTATTATCCGCGCTGAGGAATCCAGCAGCGATATGTATGTATCCATCGATCTGGTGGAAGAGATTATCGAACGTCAGATGAAAAAATATAAAAACAAGCTCATCGACAAAAAGCAGTCAGCTCAGGCCTTCTCCGATCTTTTCCTGAACGAAGAAGTTCCTGCTGATGAGGAGATTCAGATTGTTAAGGCAAAACGCTTTGCCATGAAGCCTATGGATCCGGAAGAAGCCTGTGTACAGATGGAGCTTCTGGGCCACAATTTTTACGTATTCCTGAATGCAGATACCGAACAGGTAAATGTCGTTTATAAGAGAAAGGGCAATACCTACGGACTGATCGAACCGGAATTCTAATGCAATAATTCAGGGCCGGCTTAAAAGCCGGCCCTTTTTTTGCCTTCCGCCCCCCTCTTGCTTCCGGCACTCTATTTCAAACACTCCCCGTTTGTCGCAATCACATTCTGATACCAGAAATATGATTTCTTTTTTCTTCTGCTGAGGGTTCCCTTTCCCTCATCATCCCGATCCACATAAATCAGACCGTACCGCTTGGACATTTCTCCGGTTGTGGCGCTGACCAGATCCACGCAGCCCCAGGCAGTATAGCCTAAAAGCTCCACCCCGTCTTCATCCACGGCATCCATCATGGCTCTGATATGATCCTGCAGATACTCAATCCGGTAATCATCCCGGATCTCCCCGTCCCCGTCCGGCTGATCCACAGCGCCCAGTCCGTTTTCCACAAGGAAAAGCGGTTTCTGATACCGGTCATACAGCGCGTTTAAGGTAATTCTCAGTCCCAGGGGATCAATCGGCCATCCCCACTGGCTGCATGTAAGATACGGATTCTTTGCAGAAGCAAATACATTTCCGCCTGAGGCCTCTCCCCTTCCATCGGCTCTCACACAGCGGCTGTTATAATAAGAAAGAGAAATAAAATCAACAGGATATTCCCTCAGAATCTGCTCATCCTCCGCTTCCATTTCCAGATGGATTTTCTCCTGCTCAAAAAACTTCCGTGCATATGCCGGATAAGCTCCTCTTGCCTGAACATCAATGAAAAAATAATTCTCTCTGTCTTTTTTCATACTTTCCCAGACATCCTCCGGTCTGCAGCTGAAGGGATATACGCTTCCCGCCGCCAGCATACAGCCCACCTGATATTCCGGATCGATTTCATGGGCCAGCTTTACTGCCAGAGCAGACGCCACCAGTTCATGGTGGGCCGCCTGATACTTAACCTGTGTTTCATTTTCCCCCGGGGAAAACAGGATTCCTGCTCCCATAAAGGGCAGATGCATCAGCATATTAATCTCGTTAAAGGTAATCCAGTAACGCACCTTTCCACGGAACCGTTCAAATACAGTCCGGCAGTATTTCAGATAACAGTCAATGACCCTGCGGCTCCGCCAGGAGCCGTATTTTTCCACCAGAGCCAGCGGAATGTCAAAATGACACAGAGTAACCACAGGCTCAATCTGAAAGCGGCGAAGCTCTCCAATCAAGTCCTCATAAAACCTCAGTCCGGCCTCATTCGGCTCCTCCTCTTCCCCTTCCGGAAAAATCCGGGACCAGGAAAAGGAAAACCGGTAACACTTTACTCCCAGCTCTGCCAGAAGCCGGATATCCTCCCGATAATGGCCGCAGCCGTCTACCGCCTCCCGCCCCGGATAAAAGGAATCCTCCGGCAGTGTCCGGTAATCCATTTTTCCCTCCATTATCGGAAGACGGTTCTCACCGTGAGGAATTACATCCACCAGTGCCATTCCTCTTCCGTCTCTCTGCCAGCCGCCTTCCCACTGGTTGGCCGCCGTAGCGCCTCCCCACAAAAAATCCTTCTGCATTGTACTCCTTCTTTCTTAATCCGAACTTATTGTATCTCAGCATGAGAGGAATCTGTTTTTTCCACATACAGAAGCGCCTCTCCCTGATTTACCCGCTCTGCCTCTGAAGCCGTTACCTCATGAAACTCCGCAGAATTGGCAACCAGAACCGGCGTTACCAGAGAATATCCGGCCTCCTCGATCTGTTTTCTGTCAAATCGGAGAAGCTCCTGTCCCTGTTTCACACGATCTCCGGCCTGAACCAGAGGTTCAAATCCCTTTCCGGCAAGCTGCACCGTATCCATACCTACATGAAACAAAAGCTCCAGTCCTGTCTCTGTCCTCATTCCAATTGCATGACCGGTAGGAAAGACTGCGGAAATCTCTCCGTCTGCAGGCGCATACAAAATCCCTTCCTCCGGAAGAATTGCCGCTCCTTTTCCCAGCAGTCCGGAAGAAAATGCCTGATCCTGAACCTGAGAAAGAGGAATCACGGTTCCCTTTAAAGGACTTGCCACACGGAGAACATCTTCCTCTGCAGAAGCCGGTTTCTCTGTTTTTCCGGAACTTTTCTCAGCATCCTCCGGCTCCTCTTCATGATAAAATATCATAGTAAGCAGGAAGCCTGCTGCCATGGAAATGGCAATTCCTGCAAATGCCACAATAATATTTCCCATGGAACCGTCCGGATTCATCATGTTGGGCAGCTCGAAAATTCCCATTCCTCCGAGAATAAATTTTCTGAAATTAAAATGACCGTAAAATGCGCCGCCGATACCGCCTGCAATACAGCTGAGAATAAACGGCTTTTTCAGCGGAAGCAGAATTCCGTAGATTGCCGGCTCTGTTACACCGAAAATACCGGAAATAAAATTGGGAATAGTCATTTCCTTGATTTTTTTGTCCTTTGTCTTAATGAAAAGAGCTGCAACAACAGCAGAGGTTGCAAAGGTACAGGCAAAAAACGGCATCATCACATTGTCATAGCCCAAAGTCATTACATTGTTGATATACACAGGAATGAATCCCCAGTGCATGCCGAAAATAACGAGAATCTGCCAGGTCAGTCCTACTACAGCTCCTGCCAGCATCGGACTGAAGCTGCGGATTCCCAGGGTAACTTCAGAAATCAGCGTGGAACCGAAGGTTGCCACAGGACCTAAAAACAGAAAGGCCACAGGAAGGGTTACCAGAAGCGTCAGCATCGGCACGAAGAAAAACTTCACCAGATCCGGCACAATCCTGTTAAACAGCTTTTCACACCTGGAGGCAAACCAGACTGCCAGAATGACCGGAATGACCGTTCCTGTATAATCCACAGAAATAATGGGAATTCCAAAAAAGTCAATGTACACCGGAGACTGGAACATCGTTCCCTCCAGCAGGTAAAGCAGCGGCTCTCCTGCCCCGGACAAAGCACTCAGCTGAATGCCCGGATAGCACATGGCTGCTCCCACCGCCAGTCCCAGCATGGGCTTTAACTGAAATTTCTTTGCTGCCGTATATCCCAGAAACAGGGGAAGAAACGTAAACAGCGCATCTCCTGCCGCATTGATAATCTGATATCCCCCGCACTCTGCCGTATAAAGTCCCAGTGTTACAAAAAGCGTATTAAAGCCCTTCAGCATTCCGCAGGCAGCCATAATTCCAAGAATCGGCTGAAAAATTCCGGATACCACATCAATTGCCTGATCCAGAAGCTTTCCCTTTTTCTTCTCCTGCTGCACCGGCTTCTCAGAGCCTTCTGCATCTTTCCATCCCAGGACCTCCATTACATCCTCATATACCTCCGGAACATGGTTTCCGATGACTACCTGATACTGACCCCCGCTCTTCATCACGGTAACAACCCCGTCCAGGTCCCTCAGAACCTGATCCTTTGCCGCACTCTCGTCCTTTAAGGTAAAACGAAGTCTTGTAATGCAGTGAATCAGACCTGCCACATTTTCTTTTCCGCCGACATTTTCCACAATTTTTACTGCCAGCTCATGGTACTTCCCCATTTTCTTCTCCTCCTTCTTGGTTCTGTCCGGCATAAGGCCGGGCTTTCGCCCCTTCCCCCTGTCTGCCGTCCCCTGTTTTCTATAGCTCGAATATAGCATTTCCCCTGTTTTTAAACAACAATCCCGGATGCTGTTGTTTCAACGTTTCAGAGATCAAAAAAAGAACCGCTGTTTTTTGTAACAGCGGTTCAGGAAGTCTCATCCCACAAAAGCGGAACGTGATGAAGCATCTCCAGAGATGACCGGGCATGCTCCTCATATCGTTTGGAAAGAAGCAGGGAAAAGAAAATATCCAGCACATAAGTGGCTGCCGTAAAAGAAGAAATAACATCCAGACTCAGCAGAGAATCCCTGTTTGGAATTTCCACCAGCTCATGGCACAATTCCCCCATGGTTTCATGGTGAGGACCCACAATCCCCACAATATGATTTTTCGTTGCCTCTCCCAGATAGCGCGCCATACGGATGACCGAATGATTGGAGCCGGTAAGGCTGATCAGAATGGCAACCGTTTTTTTATGCTTTCTGGCTGCCCTTTTTATATCATCTTTTTCAGCCACATAAAGCCCTTCTTTTCCGACAATACCGCCGCCGCCCATGCAAAAGCAATCATGGGGATAAAAATAAACAGGGCAATATTCCGTTCTGTCAAAGGCACCGGATTGTAGGGCGCCGTCCAGGAAAACAGATAGAAGAAATAAAAGTGGGAAAAATAAATCCACTCACTCATACTCCGCATTCTTGGAAACAGCTTCCAGGAGGGACAGGAAAGTCCCATGGCTGCCTCTGTCAGAAAATAGGCTGCAGGCGCAGCTGTAAAGACCATGTTGGTATTGCTGCACCGGCTTACCTCCTTGTACATCAGATACACAAAAACAAGCCCGAGAACGGCTGCCGCCGGAAATGGCATCCGGGTCTTTTTTTCTGCAAAATGCATTCCCAGGGCGAGATAAAAGCTCCCGTAAAAAAGACCGTTTCGCATTGTCATAAACCGGGGCGCATACCACATAACCCATTCCTGAAATTTCATGGGCATCTTCTGGGTAAAGTACCAGTTGTCTCCCAGGCATCCGATCAGAAACAAAATTCCCGTTGCCGTAAGAATCTGCCAGGTTTTCAGACCTGCCTTTTTCATGGCCCACACAATCAGCACTGCCGTAATCAGTGCCGGAAGATACCACAGCTGGGCAATGGTGCTGGAAAAGAAGAAGGACCAGATATAATGTCTGACAAATTCCCTGATACTTTCTGTTCCGTGATACCAGTTGTAAATATCAATCGGCCAGTACAGCACACACCAGAGCAGATACAGCTTGAAAATGCGCAGGCAGTAAGCAAATACCGTTCCATTTCCGCTGCCTGTCATCCTGCGGCTTCTTCCCCGCACCTCTGCAGCCGCGCTTTCCGCCAGCCCTCTGCTGTTCTCATCCCGGCGGGCTGCCCCGCCGTTTCTTCTGCTTTTTCTCTGCCGTTCAGACGCGCCTGCCGCTTCGCTTCCTCTGATTCCTGCCTGACACTCCGGAACCTTCCGGAACAGAAGAAAGCCTGCAATGATAAAAAATACCGGAACGGCCAGATTCGACAGCCAGCTGCCTATGAGAAGGCGCCACCGGCTGTCACCTGCATAAAAAACCTGAATCATATGACGGGCTGCCACTAAAATTGCCAGAGCAAATTTCAGCAGATCCAGCCCATAATACATCTTTCTTTTTTCCATATTCCGTGCTCCCACTAATCCAGGAAGGTAACGGCCTTACAAGGCGTTCGGTAATTAGCCGGCGCAATCAGAATTCCTGTTCTTTCATTGCTGGAGTGGATAACCTGTCCTCCTCCTATGTAAAGAGCCACATGATTAATATAGCTTCCGCTGCCGTAAAACAGCAGATCTCCCGGCTGAACATCTGATATGGGAATCTCTTTTCCGTTAGCCGCCTGATCTCTGGAGCTTCTTCCTATCTCAATTCCGAAATTCTTGAAAATACTCTGCGTAAATCCGGAACAGTCTGCTCCATTTGTCAGGCTGGTGCCGCCATAAACGTAAGGATTGCCCAAAAACTGCTTTGCATAAGCCACAATCGCGGTTCTTGTAGCAGAAGTCACTGCAGCAGATCCCGGTCCTCCGCCGGCCAGCACTACAGACGCGCTCTGCTTTCCGTCCTGAGAAGATCCTGAAGGCTTTGAACCGCTCTGATTCTGGCTTCCCGGAGCCTGACTTCCCGAAGCGCTGCTTCCTGAGCCGCTTCCCGGTGCCGCCCCCTGAATCACTGCCGCCTGAGGCGGATTGGATCCGGAATCCGTTCCTGCGCCGCTTTCCGGCTGACTGCTTCCAGGCTTCACATCCGCCGCCGGTTTGGAATCCTGTTCTGTTCCTGACTGACCGGAACCAGCCTGGCTTCCGGACACCTCCGGATTTGCCTCAATAATCAGCTGGCCCTCTCCCGGTCTGGCCGCAGCCTGCCCGGATGTATTTGAGGAATCTGTGCCTTCCTGTTTTGCCTCTACCAGAATCACCTGCTGCAAAGCTGCAATCGCCGCATCCGCCTCCTGCTTTCTTCTGGCCTCCTCTTCCTTCTTTGCCGCTTCCTCCTCTAAGGAAACAGCCTGGTCAAACTCCACCTCTGCTCTGCAGTAATCCTTGGATACATATCCTACCAGGTCAGAGTCAATCTCCACCTGGAAAAATTCTCCGGCATCTGCCTTTACCACATAGCGGGCGCCCTGAGATAAAAGCGTCAGCGTATTACTGGTCAGATTTGGCTCCTCCCGCAGACGGAGACTTTCTGTATTGATGGTAACAAATTCCCGCCCGATGGACTGGGCCAGGGTCTCCGCCTCCGCTCCGGTAATAAAATACTGGGCTTTGATGAATCCGTTAACGGTACCGGACTGAATCCGGTACCATTTTCCGCCTTCTCCCTCCACAGTCTCCAGAATCGTGGCAGCGCAGTTATTATAAATTTTTCCTACGATGTCACTGTCTGTATTCGCTTCCTTCCGGATATTCACATAATCCGTCACCTGGGAAACCGCGATATTTTCATAATCTGCCGGAGCTGCAACCAGCGTCACCGGATGGACAGACTTTGCCGCATCTGCATACACATGCATCGGAATCGTCCCTGCAAATGCCACACACATACAGCCTGCTGTCAGTGCTTTTACAATTGTCCTCATTGGTTGCCTGCCTCTCTAATGTTCTGTCAGATATCGTTCTGCACTAGTAACTGCATTTGCACCGTCCGCTACTGCGGTCACAATCTGGCGCAGCTGCTTCTTTCTCACATCTCCTGCTGCAAAAACACCGGGAACTCCTGTCTCACAGGTTTCATCAGCTGCAATATATCCATGATCCAGGGTGAGCAGCTGTGAAAACGGCTGGCTGTTCGGAGTAATTCCGACTGCTACAAACACGCCGTCCACAGAAAGTTCGGACTGCTCCTGTGTTTTTACATTCTTCACGGCAAGGGAATTCACTTTTCCTTCTCCGCGAATCTCTTCTACCACAGTGTCCCAGAGCACAGTCACATTGTCCAGGGCAAACAGCTTTTCCTGAAGAGATCTTGCCCCTCTCAGCTGATCTCTGCGGTGAATCAGATAGACCTTTTCACACATCCGCGCCAGGAAAATCGCATCTTCAATCGCCACATCTCCGCCGCCTACAACAGCAGTTACTTTCTTCCGGAAAAATGCTCCGTCACAGGTTGCGCAGTAGCTGACACCCATTCCTCCGAATTCCTCTTCACCGGGAACTCCCAGCTTGCTGTGCATGGCTCCTGAAGCAATAATAACTGTTTTTCCATAATAGGTATCTTTTTTTCCAATGATTTTTTTCATCACAGCAGAGTTTTCCGTTTTCCCTGCCTCCTGTGCGGACATCATGGAATCTGAAGCTTCATGAAGCTCTGCCGCCTGCAGCTGCTCCTCACCCTGCTCCTCTGCCTTTACCAGCTCGACAGCCTCTACCTCATCCTCACAGAATACAGCCTCCAGCTGATCTGCATGCTGACGCAGCTTCATTCCCAGATCAAAACCATTGATCCCGGGAAGTCCCGGATAATTGTCTACCTCATAGGTACTCAGTACCTGTCCTCCGCTCATCATTTCTTTTTCAATAACCAGCGTATTTAACCTTGCTCTCTGGGCATAGATTGCCGCTGCCAGTCCTGCCGGGCCGGATCCGATAATGACTAAATCATACTGTTTTTCCATCTGTCCGTCTCACCTCTTATAATTTATTTATAACTATTCAGAATGCTGTAAAAATAAGTATAACACAAGTTATTTTAAAGATACAGACTCTTATTAAAAATGTAAATGAATTGTAACTTTTTTTATGCTATAATACCCGTAAAGGAGAGTGATTTTATGGCGAAAAAAGTTGTTCTTGTCACCGGCGCTTCCCGTGGAATCGGAAAAGCCATAGCTGTTAAATTTGCCAAAAAAGGATATAACGTAGTGATCAGCTGCGCTCACAGAGAAGCCGAGCTGATGCAGGCAAAGAAAGAAATTGAAGGCTATCAGGTTTCCTGCCTTGCCTTTGTAGGCGATATGGGCGACATGAGTACCTGCGAAGCGATGTTTCAGCAGATTAAAAAACAATTCGGAACCCTGGATGTTCTGGTAAACAATGCAGGCATATCCTATATCGGACTGCTGCAGGATATGACCTCCGATGACTGGGATCGGATTGTCCGTACCAACCTGACCTCTGTATTTAACTGCTGCAAGCTGGCCATTCCCATGATGCTGTCGGCAGAAAAAGGAAAAATCATCAACATTTCCTCCGTCTGGGGCAATGTCGGCGCATCCTGCGAGGTTGCCTACTCTGCCACAAAGGGCGGCATCAATGCCTTCACCAAGGCTCTTGCCAAGGAACTGGCTCCCAGCAATATCCAGGTCAATGCAGTGGCCTGCGGAGCCATTGACACGGAAATGAATCAGTGGCTGGAGGAGGACGAGCTGATCCACCTGGTAGAAGAAATTCCGGCCGGACGGCTGGGCCAGGCCGAGGAGGTTGCCGACTTCGTTTACCATCTGGGCTACAAGGGCACCTATCTGACCGGCCAGATTATCAGCATGGACGGCGGCTGGACATAACCCTTTCTCTCTGTACTGATATTGCATAGAAAAATCCGGCTCCATTTCCCTCAAAGGGAAATCAGCCGGATTTTTCTTTCATTCATTCTTCGTCTCTGCCGCTGTCATCTGACGAATCATCTCCCGCGTCATCTTCGTCTCCGCCGCTGTCTCCTGACGAATCGCTTCCCGCGTCATCTTCGCTTCCTCCGCTGTCTCCTGACGAATCGTCTCCCGCGTCATCCCCGCTTCCTGCGCTGTCTCCTGACGAATCGCTTCCCGCGTCATCCTCGCTTCCTCCGCTGTCTCCTGACGAATCGCCGCCTGCGTCATCCTCGCTTCCTCCGCTGTCTCCTGACGAATCGCTTCCCGCGTCATCTTCGCTTCCTCCGCTGTCTC
>OKSE01001242.1_pt1 | contig 12781 bp, 12 predicted proteins | sample 1633631 | NCBI WGS metagenome assembly OKSE01 (sample SAMEA3541555, study PRJEB24748) | human gut metagenome | biome: human gut; feature: human-associated habitat; material: faeces | place: China | collected 2012 | reverse complement strand
CACCTGGCGCTCGGCGATGAGCACGGGATGATGGCCCTGCTGGCCTCCCTGCCGGCAAAACGCAAAATTCTCATTCATATTAATAACACCAACCCGATCCTTAACGAGCAGTCTCCCCAGCGCCAGGCGCTAACGCATCATAAAAGTGGCGCATCTCGAAGAGGGAAAGCTCGTTTCGAGCGAACTTCTGCTGATAAAAGTCCACTGCCTCAACAAGGACAGACCACAGGTCCTAAAGACCGTCATAGCCTACGGCGCGAGGGTCAAGGACATCGGTCACACGATGCTCACGGCGGAGCTGACGGGCGAGCCGGAGCGAATAGACGCGTTTATCGCGGACATGAGCGTCCACGGAATAGCCGAGCTTTCGCGCTCGGGCATAACCGCTCTTGAGAGCGGCGACACGGTCATAAACGACTGACACGGGAGGGAGAGAGTTGAAAAAAATCGAACTGCTCGATTCGACCCTGCGCGATGGCGCTCAGGGTGAGGGCATATCCTTTTCCGTCAACGACAGGCTGGAGATAGTCCGTGTGCTGGACGATCTCGGCATACCGATAATCGAGGCGGGCAACCCGACCTCCAATCCGCGCGAGCTTGAATTTTTCGAGCGGGCGAGCAGGCTGTGGCTCAAAAATTCCCGCCTGTGCGCATTTGGTTCAACGCGGAGAAAGGGCGAGAGAGTCGAAGAGGACGCGGCGTGTGCCGCTCTGCTCAAGGCGGGAACCCCGTGTGTGTCAATAGTCGGCAAGAGCAGAAAAATCCAGGTCGAGGGTGTTTTGCAGACGAGCCTCGAAGAAAATCTGTCTATGATAGAGGAGACCTGCCGCTTTTTCAAAAGCCACGGCAAATATGTCGTTTTCGACGCCGAGCACTTCTTTGACGGTATGTCGGACAATGACGGCTACGCGCTCGAAAGTCTGCGCGCGGCTCTGCGCGGCGGTGCGGACTGCCTTGCTCTGTGCGACACAAACGGCGGCTCGTTCCCCGATTATATTGAAAAAATCACCGGCGATGTTGTAAAAGCCTTTCCGGGTACAGATATAGGAATCCACACCCACAACGATTCGGACATGGCGTGCGCGGGCGCACTCATGGCTGTCAGAGCGGGCGCGAAGCAGGTGCAGGGCACATTTATCGGCTTCGGCGAGCGGTGCGGAAACGCGAAGCTCACTTCGATAATCCCCAATTTGCAGATAAAATCCGACTACGAGTGTATCCCGCAGGAGAATCTCAAAAATCTGACTTCTTCGGCGATAAAGATAGCGTCGATAGCCAATGTAACTTTGCACAGGGATGTGCCGTTCGTCGGGCGCAGCGCATTCGCCCATAAAGCGGGAATGCACGCCGACGGCGTTTTGAAATTCAGCGAATCGTTCGAGCATATCGACCCCGAATCCGTCGGCAACCGCAGGCGCTTCCTGCTTTCTGAAGTGACCGGCAAGGCGGCGGTGCTCAAGAAGATACAGAAGCTCTATCCCGATTTTGACAAGGATTCGCCGCAGGTCGCGGAGCTGCTCGATATCCTGAAGCAAAAAGAATACGAGGGCTATCAGTATGAGGGCGCTGATTCGTCGTTCGAGCTGATAGTTCACCGCCTCGTCAGAAAATACAAGCCGTTCTTCGATCTCATCAGCTACAAGGTGCTCGACGAGCTGCCCTATGACAATGACCACAGCGCAACCGCCACGATAAAGCTCAGCGTCGACGGCAGAGTCAGAATAGCGGCGTCGGACGGCGACGGCCCCGTCAATGCGCTCGACCGCGCTCTGCGTGAAGCACTCGAGGTGTTCTACCCGTGCCTTAGAAAATTGAGGCTCATCGACTACAAGGTTCGCGTCATGGAGCCGAAAGACGCCACGGCGGCAAGCGTCCGCGTTCTTATAACTTCGTCCGACGGCGAGGATATCTGGACTACCGTCGGCGTGTCGCAGGACGTTATCAACGCGAGCTGGATAGCGCTTGTCGATTCTATTGAGCATAAGCTCGTGAGCATGGGCGAGGATCTGCACAGGTAAATATACGAAATTTTGTAACAAAATGTTATTTTGCCATTCACACAAACTTTTGCGAATGGTTTATAATAATTACAATGGGTTCGTTTAAAACAAAGGAGAGGTACTTATGGCTAACGAAAAAATACTTGTCGTTGACGACGACGTTAATATCTGCGAACTGCTGCGCCTCTATCTTGAAAAAGAGGGCTACACAGTCAGCATAGTAAATGACGGCGAGAGCGCCGTGAAGAGCTTCGGCGAGATTCAGCCGGATCTGATGCTGCTTGATATCATGCTGCCCCGCCTCGACGGCTGGCAGGTCTGCCGCGAGATAAGAAAATTCTCGGACAAGCCGATAATCATGCTCACCGCAAAGGGCGAGACTTTTGACAAAGTCCTCGGTCTTGAACTCGGCGCGGACGACTATGTCGTCAAGCCCTTCGATGCAAAGGAAGTTGTGGCGCGCGTCAAGGCAGTCCTCAGACGCAGCGCGGGCGCCCCGGCGGCGGATATAAAGCAGGTCGAATACGACAAGCTCAAGATAAACCTGACAAACTACGAGCTCTGGGTCGACGGCAAGCGCATCGACACTCCGCCCAAAGAGTTGGAGCTTATCTATCACCTTGCCAGCAACCCGAACAGGGTGTTTACCCGCGACCAGCTGCTCGATGAAGTCTGGGGCTTCGACTATTACGGCGATTCGAGAACGGTCGATGTCCATGTCAAGAGGCTCAGAGAGAAGCTCGAGGGCGTGTCCGACAAGTGGGAGCTCAAGACCGTCTGGAGCGTAGGCTACAAGTTTGAGACCAAGGATTGATGTGCATGAAAAAAGCACGCAAAAAGTTTGAAATAAAAGATGTAAAGAACGCAGGCTCGAGAACAAAACGCTCGGGTCTGTTTCACCGTTACTTTTATGTGACGGTGCTGATACTGTTTATCGGCTTCACCATTCTCGGCTCGTCGTTGTTGATATTCATCGCGCGCTACCAGTCTGAAGAGAAGACGGCGCTTTTAAAGCAGAACGCGCAGACCGTCTCGCAGACTGCCGCGGCGCTTATTCAAAAAGGCTACTCGCTTGAAGAGAGCAACAAGAATTCTACTCTGCTCATGAGCGTTTCGACCGCCCAGCTCTCGCAGGCGATAGATGCGGACATTTATATATGCGACACCGACGGCAAGATAATCTGCTGTAAGGATATATGGCAGTCCAATCTCGTGATGTACATGGGCGAGTGCATAGTTCACAGCAAATATACAGTCCCCGAAACAGCTCTGTCGAAGCTCAGCAGCGGCGGATATACCGAAACGGGCACGCTCGGCGGAATGTACAAAAGCTCGCATTTTATAAGCGTTGAGCCGATAGTGGCATCCGGCAAGCTTTGCGGCGCGGTCATCGCTTCGCAGGATACGGATTCGCTGCACGAGCCTGTCAGGGCGATGCTCAAGATGTTCCTGTTCTCGGCAATTCTCGCGCTCGCGATAGCATTCGTTGCAACATATGTTATGACCTATCAGATGACAAAGCCCCTGCGCGAGATGTCGGCGGCGGCAAAGCAGTATGCAAAGGGCGATTTCAGCAACCGAATCTCGGTGCCCTATCATAAAGTATTGGGCGGCGACGAGGACGAGGTCGCGGAGCTTGTGACGGCGTTCAACTCGATGGCGAACGCGCTTTCGGCTATCGAGACTTCGAGACGCAATTTCGTCGCGAATGTCTCGCATGAGTTAAAGACCCCGATGACCACTATCGGCGGATTCATAGACGGAATACTCGACGGCACGATAGATTCGTCGAAGAGCACATATTATCTCAGAATAGTCTCCGACGAGGTCAAGCGCCTTTCTCGCCTTGTCACGGGTATGCTCAATATGTCGAAGATAGAGGCGGGTCAGTTAAAAATCCAGCCCAAGGAGTTCGACATTTCGGCAATGACCTTCAAAACGATGCTCGGCTTCGAGCGCGCGATAGATGAAAAGAAGATAGAGATACGCGGCCTTGATAAAGTCGAGCCGCTCAACATCTGCGCCGACGAGGATATGATAAATCAGGTCGTATATAATCTTATCGACAACGCCGTGAAGTTCACGAACGAGGGCGGCTATATCGAAGTCGCGATAAAATCGGACAGCGAAAAGATGATATTCTCCGTCAAAAACAGCGGCAAGGGCATCTCCCGCGAAGAGGCGGGCAAAGTCTTTGAGCGCTTCTATAAAACGGACAAATCGCGCAGCTACGATGTCAAGGGAGCGGGTCTCGGACTGTATATAGTCAAGACCATAATCGATATGCACGGCGGTCAGATAACCGTCAACAGCGAGCCGGGCGAATATACGCAGTTCGTGTTTTGGCTTCCGCTGAGATGAATTTTTGCGGAAAAAAGTTGAATAAAAATCCAAAGGTTATTTACCCGACGTTCAAGAAATCGTAATATTGAGAGTCCATAATAGTGTCAAAAGATGAAGGATATCCCGAAGGCAATGGATGGAGGTAAATTCAGTTTATGTACAATGATGATTATGTGAACAACTTCGGCAGCTCCGGCGAGACGCCGCCCGAAGACAACTCGGCAGACACCGCACAGCAGTCTGCACCGCTTGAGCCGGATCAGGTTTATTCTGCTCCGCAGCAGCCCGGACAGGGCAGCTATAACAGTCAAAATTCATATAATTCCGGCAGCTACACGCCGCCTCAGCCCGAGAAAAAGAAGAAAAAGATGAGCGCGAAGAAGAAAGGCGTTGCGGTTTTCGCCGCAATCCTCGCAGTTGTTATCGCGGTCTCCGCGACAGTTACCGTGCTCGCAAAGAGAAATAATAACAGCAGCTCCGGCGGCACTTCTGTGACCGGCACTTCCGAGGGCGACGCTCAGCTGAACATTGCCGAGACCCCGAAGGCGACAACGACTTCAAAGGGCAACGGCGTGCTCACCTCGGCTCAGATATATGAAAAAGTTTCGCCGAGCAATGTCGGCATAGTCGTATACAGCCAGTCGTCAAGCTCGGCTTCCGGCGAAGGCTCCGGCATAGTCATGGGCGAGAATAAAGATCACACTTATACCTATATAATCACCTGCGCCCATGTTATCAGCGGCGAGGGCGTCAAAGCCGTTGTTCAGCTGCATGACGGCACTCAGTATGACGCCGAGATAGTCGGTTACGATTCGCGCACCGATATCGGCGTGCTGAAAATAAAGGCTACGGGCTTCACTGCCGCAGAGTTCGGCGATTCAACGAAGCTCTCCGTCGGCGAGACCGTGTATGCAATAGGCAACCCCGGCGGCACCGAGTTCTTCGGCTCGTTTACCAACGGCATGGTCTCCGCGATTTCGAGAACCGTCAGCAGCCAGATAGGCTACTCCATGGAGTGCATCCAGCACACGGCTGCTATCAGCCCCGGCAACTCCGGCGGCGCTCTGATAAACGAATACGGCCAGGTGGTCGGAATAAACTCGCTTAAAATCAGCGACAGCAGCTATGAGCTCATGGGCTTCGCTATTCCGATCTCGTCCGCAAAAGAGATAATCGACGATCTTATCGCCTACGGCAGAGTGCCGAACCGCCCGAAGCTCGGCATCAGCTACTTCTCCAATACATCGAATCAGCAGTATAACATGATAGTGCAGATAAAGGGTCTGCCGGCAGGTTCGCTTATCATCGCGGACATCAACGAGGACAGCGACCTTGCAAACAGCAGCGCCCAGGTCGGCGACCTCATAACTGCGGTCAACGGCAAGGAGCTGAGCACCTCGGAAGTTCTGCTCGAAGCGATTGAAAACGCCAAAGTCGGCGACACGCTGACCCTGACCCTGTGCAGGATATCGAGCAACTATCAGACAAAGGAATTCAATGTCAAGGTAAAGCTCGTCGAGGATACCGGAAACACCACTTCCTCTTCCTCCCAACAGCAGCAGGAGCAGACGACCCAGCAGGACAACAGATCATTCTACTACAACCCCTTTAATTGATACATCACCTTTCTAACAAAAAACGCGGGTGCAGCGAAAACTGCGCCCGCGCTTTTTTTGTTGCAAGGATAGGAATGCTGTGATATAATTGTCTCAAATATTGCGGAGGATAATTAAATATGATCTATGTTCTGGCAGCTGCGCTGTTTGTGTTTTTGTGCGGCGCAAAGTTCGTCAAATCGGGTGAGTTCAATTCCGATTATATGTCAAAAGATACGACCGGCGCCATAAACGGAATCTTCGTGCTGCTCGTTTTCATGTGCCACATCAGCGGGTATATGAAGCTCGGCGGCTCGTCCGATACGATATGGCTCGACCTGAAAAGCTGGCTCGGCCAGCTCGTCGTTGTGACCTTCCTGTTCTATTCGGGCTACGGCATGATGTGCTCTATAATGAAAAAAGGCACGCCGTATGTCAAGGGTATTTTCAGGCGCAGGTTCCTGAGCCTTTTTGCGCATTTTGATATCGCGGTTCTCCTGTTCCTGCTGATGAACCTCGCACTCGGAATAAAGACGAAGACGAGAACGACTCTGCTCGCGTTCACTACATGGGAGAGCATAGGCAACTCGAACTGGTATATCACCGCCGTTCTCTGCCTCTATCTGATACTTATAGTGTCGTTCCTTATCTTCCGCAAGCACCATATCCCGGGGCTTATCGCGATGACCGTACTCACCTGCGGACTCGCTTTTGCGCTTATAAAAGTCGGAAAGCCCGCGTGGTACTACAACACGCTGATTCTCTTCCCGCTGGGTATGTGGTATGCGTATCTCAAGAAATATATAGACAAATTCGTGATGAAAAACAACTATATCTATATGCTCTGCATTACGGTCGCGGTTGCTGCCTTTGTTGTCGGACATAAATATCGCTCGGCGGGGCTCCCGGTATACTGGGCGTGGGCGAGCGCGTTCATGCTTATCGTTGTGCTCGCATCGATTAAGATAAAAATCGGCAATCCCGCACTTTCGATGCTCGGCAAGCATGTTTTCAGCGTCTATATTCTCCAGCGCATCCCGATGACGATATTCAAGAGACTCGGACTGGTCAACAACAATCTGAACTATTTCATTCTCTGCTTCGCCGCTACGCTGCTTATGGCGATAGTGTTCGACGCGCTGATGAAAAAGCTTGACGCAAAGGTTTTCACCCCGAAAGCGAAGGCGTAAAATAAATACAGCAAAGCACCCGGCAGGGATTTCTCCCGACCGGGTGCTTTTTATGTGCTTAATTATTTCTTGAGTCTCTTGTCGGTCTTTGTTGCAAGGTGGGTGCCGACGCTCTGGAAAATCTGAACGAGCGCTATGAGCAGGATAACGGCAAAGATCATGACGAGATATTTGTAGCGGTAGTAGCCGTAGTTTATGGCTATCTTGCCGAGTCCGCCGCCGCCGATTATTCCGCTCATTGCGGAGTAGCCGAGGATGGTGGTTATCGCTATCGTGAAGTTCGAGAGCAGCGAGGGCACGCTCTCGGGAATCATGACTTTGATAATTATCTGCATGGGTGAAGCTCCCATGCTCTGCGCGGCTTCAATTATATTCGGGTTGACCTCGCGCAGGCTGCTTTCAACAAGGCGCGCCACAAACGGGAACGACGCGATGACGAGCGGGACTATCGAGGCGACTGTGCCGACCGCCGTGCCGACGATAAGACGGGTCAGTGGGAAGACGAGAATCATCAGAATCAAAAACGGCACCGAACGCAGAAGATTTATAATAACATTGAGAACCTTCATCAGAGCCTTCGGCAGGGGGAGAACGCCGCCCTTTTCGCCCGCGACGAGCAGCACGCCGAGCGGCAGGCCGATAATTATCGCGAAGAGCGTGGAGAGCAGGGTGACATATATCGTCTCCCAGATAGCCAGCGGGAAATCATTTTTTAATATATCGAGGGCTTCCGTCAGCGCCTCGGAAGTGAATGCATTGTCAAACATCTTTTAAACCTCCTCAACAAGAATATCCGGCATACTCTGCAGATATTTCGACGCGCGTTCAAGCTCGTTGTCCCCTCCGGGGATGCCGAGGAGCATGTTGCCGTAGACCTTGTCGCCGATGCAGCGCGTGGAGGCAGCTAAAATATTCGCCGCGATTCCCTCGTCCATAGCCATCTTGGTTATCAGCGGGGTGTTGGTCGCGAACGCGCCGTTGAAGACGACTCTTATCCTGTGCTCGTCCGAAGCGGGAGCAAAAATCTCATCCGAAGCGTCTGGGAACACGAGGCGTTTTGCTGCCGCCGACTGCGGATGGGCAAAGACGGTGCTGACTTCGCCCTGCTCAACGACCGTGCCGTTGTCAAGAATGGCGACTCGGTTGCAGGTCTCTTCGACAACGCTCATCTGGTGGGTTATTATAATAACCGTTATGCCGAGCTTTTTGTTTATGTCTCTTATGAGGTTGAGGATCGAATGTGTGGTGTTCGGGTCGAGCGCGCTTGTCGCCTCGTCGCAGAGCAGAACTTTCGGATTTGTAGCGAGTGCGCGGGCTATCGCGATTCTTTGCTGCTGACCGCCGGAGAGCTGAGCGGGGTAAGCCTTCGCTTTGTCGGGCAGACCGACTATCTCGAGCAGTTCGAGCGCGCGTTTCTTCGCGTCCTCTTTCTTCATGCCCTCAAGCTCGAGCGGAAAGCAGATGTTTTTCAGGCAGTTGCGCTGCATGAGCAGGTTGAAGCCCTGGAATATCATGGTTATATTGCGGCGGGCGTCCCTGAGCTGCTTGCTAGAAAGCGAACCCATATCGACCCCGTCTATGAGTATCTGGCCCTCAGTCGGGCGTTCGAGCATATTTATGCACCGCACGAGCGTGCTCTTGCCCGCGCCGCTCATGCCGATGATGCCGTAAATATCGCCGTCGTTTATCGTCAGAGAAACATTCTTGAGCGCGTCGAGCGAGCTGTCGGCGGTCTTGAAAGTTTTTGACAGATTTTTAATCTCGATCATTTTATGCCTCCGAACTTCTGGATAAAAAGATAATGCCGGCAAGCAGCCCGATTAAGAGCAACTTAGCCCGGCATTATATTTTATAACATTTACTTCACTGCGTCAAGAGTGGTCTGCTTGCCGCCGTAGAGAGCCATGGGCTCGACGTGGACATAGCAAACGGTGACGATGTTCGTGTTGTTCTGCTTGTTGAAATCGTCGAGGTAAGGCTCGTGCTGGAAGTAGTTTGCGTCGATCTCGCCGGACTCAACAACATTGTTGGGCTGGACATAATCTTCGAACTCTTTGATGTCAAGGGTGACGCCCTTAGCGGCAAGGATCTCCTTGGCAACGGCGAGGATCTCGGCGTGCGGTGTGGGGGATGCAGCGACGGTTATGGTTTGACCCTTGAGTGCGTCGTAGTTGACGGAGGGATCGTAGCCGTCACCGGGGTTCGAAACAACGCTGATAACTGCGCCGTTATACTTGGAAGCGATGAAATCGGCGACCTTCTTGCTCTGGAGAGCGGCGGAAAGAGCCTTTATCTTGTCGGAATTCTCGTTGCCCTTCTTGGCGGCGAGGATGTTCGAATATGCGCTCGAGGAGCCCTCAATGGCGAGATTGTCCTTTACGGGGTTGAGGCCCGCGGAGATAGCGTAGTTCGAGTTGATAACAGCATAGTCAACATCCTTGAGAACGTTGGGGAGCTGAGCGGCTTCAACCTCTTTGAAGGTGATGTTCTTGGGGTTGTCCTCAATGTCTCTTACGGTTGCGGTGATGCCGGCGCCGTCCTTGAGCTTGATTATGCCCTGCTCCTGAAGAAGAAGGAGCGCACGGGCTTCGTTGGTCGCGTCGTTGGGAACGGCGATGGTGATGCCCTTGCTGCCCGAAGAGCAGGCGGCGAAGCCGAGGATGCAGCCCAGCGCGAGGACTGCGGCAAGAATGATAGATATTGTCTTTTTCATGTTGGTTGTCTCCTTTGTATTTTAATTTATAAGGTATCGGTTAAGACGGTCTCTTTAATTCATGCGCCTTGCGGCACATTCGCCAATGCCTTATATCAAAGGGCGAAAACAATTTAAGATACTGCATATTTATTCCTCCTCAATGCAAATAAAAAACGGGAAACTTCCTTCGAAGCTCCCCGAATTTCTGCATATATCAGATTTATTCGTTTGACGGAAGCTCGTCGGAAAAAGGCATGCACATGCACATGCGCATGGAGAACATGCACATTTCCATCATCATAATGTTGCTGTTAAACTTTTTCATGATGCTTCCTCCCTGTTCAGTATCTATGAGCGTATTATAGTCTCTTATACCTACGCTGTCAATAGGCTTTTACAAAAAATTCCCGATTTGTCCCGATGCACAAAAAAGCAGGCGAAAATGCGCCTGCTTTTGAACCGGTTGACTTAAAATTTGCTGTTATATATCGCGGCTGCGTCTGAAATTGCGCTCCGCCTTGCGGCGAGCGGCGGTCTTTCTCTCCTCGGCGAGCTTTTTTTCGTGTATCTTTTTGCGCACAGACGGGCGGTTCGGGTTCTTCGTGCCGGTTATCTTTTTCTTTTTATCTTTCGGCTCGTGCAGCTCCGGATTCTCCTTGAAGAATATCAGACTGCCGCCGACGACCTGAACGACCTCGGACTGCGTCTTTGCCGCAATCTCTTCGGCAATTTCGCGCGGGGGCTTGGGTGCTGTCTCGAGCAGGACCTTGAGCTTGAGCAGTTCACGGGAGCGGAATGCGTCGAGCGTCTGGGCTATCAGTGCGTCATTGACGCCGCCCTTGCCGACCTGAAAAAGCGGCTCGAGCGAATTTGCCTGCGCGCGAAGCGCGGCTCTCTCTTTGCTTGTCATATAATTTCCTCCAGTTTTTTTGCAAGGAGTCTTAACGCCTTGCCTCTGTGGCTGATGCTGTCTTTTTCTTCTGCGGTTAGTTGCGCCATCGTTTTGCCGGGGAATTCGTCGGGCAAAAACAGCGGATCGTAGCCGAAGCCGCCCTCGCCTGCGGGCTCAAAGGCAATCTTGCCCTCGCACTCGCCGCGCACGGTCATGTGCCTGCCGTCCGGGAAACAGCAGCAGACGGTCGAAACGAACCGCGCGGTGCGCTTGTCCATAGGAATATCGGACAGATTCTTGAGCAGAAGCTCGTTGTTCTTCTCGTCGTTTCCGTGCTCGCCCGCGTATCTTGCGGAATACACTCCCGGCGCGCCGTCGAGTGCGTCAACGGCAAGTCCTGAGTCGTCGGCGATGCAGGGCATACCGCTCTCTTTGCAGCCGCTGGCGGCTTTTAAGAATGCGTTCTCTTCAAAGGTGACGCCCGTCTCCTCAACATCGGTAAGCTCGACTCCCGCCTCTTCCGCGAGCAGAACGCGCACGCCGATGGGTTTCAATATGCGCTCAAGCTCGGCGCGTTTTTTCATGTTATGTGTAGCTATGAGAAAATCCATTATTCGTCCTCTTTTTCCTCTTCCTCGTCTTCAATCGGCTCTGCGTCAAACAGACCCTCGGCGAATGCGCGGGCGTTGAATGGGCGGAGGTCGTCCACCTTTTCGCCGACGCCGATGAACTTGACGGGTACGCCGAGCTCATTTTTGATGTTTAATACAACGCCGCCCTTTGCGGTGCCGTCAAGCTTCGTTAAAATGATGCCGGTGATCTCTGCAACATTCTTGAATTCTTTTGCCTGATTGACTGCGTTCTGTCCTGTAGTCGCGTCAAGCACGAGCAGGCTCTCACGGTCGCTGTAGGGCAGCTCGCGGTCGATGACGCGGTATATCTTCGCCAGCTCCTCCATTAGGTTCTTCTTGTTGTGGAGTCTGCCGGCGGTGTCGCAGATGATTATGTCGGCGTTTCTTGCCTTGCCCGCCTGAATTGTGTCGTATATAACAGCCGCCGGGTCTGCGCCCTCGCCGTGGCGAACGATGTCCGCACCGGCACGTTTAGCCCAGATTTCGAGCTGGTCCGCTGCCGCTGCGCGGAAGGTATCCGCTGCCGCAAGCACGACCTTTTTCCCCTGGTCCTTGAGCTTTCCCGCCAGCTTTCCAACGGATGTGGTCTTGCCCACGCCGTTGACACCGATCACGAGGACCACGGATTTCTCCGTCTCAAAGCGATATGCCGTCTCGCCGACATCCATCTGCTCCTTGATGCTGTTAATCAGAAGTTCCTTGCACTCTGCCGGATCTTTGATGTGATTCTCCTTCACTTTTTCCTTGAGACTCTCAATGATCGACTCAGTCGCATTGACGCCGATGTCTCCCATAATCAGAATCTCCTCGATCTCCTCATAGAAATCATCATCGATCGCGGAAAAACCGCTGAATACGGAATCAATTCCGCTTACAATGGAATCTCTCGTTTTCGTCAGCCCTTCTACCAGACGGCTGAAAAAACCCTTTTTCTTATCTCCCATGGCTGCGCCTCCTTTTCTATTTCTGAACTCTTTTTTGCAATTATAATTCTGCTTTTTCCTCTTCCCGCTCCATCTGCGCCTCGATCAGGCTGACCGATACCAGCGTGGACACACCTTTTTCCTGCATCGTGATACCGTACAGGCGGTCTGCCGACACCATCGTGCCTCTTCGGTGGGTGATGACGATAAACTGCGTGTAGCGCGTCAGCTTATGCAGGTACCCGGCAAACCGGTCTACGTTGGAATCGTCGAGTGCCGCCTCAATCTCATCAAGCAGGCAGAATGGCGATGGTTTTAAGTTCTGAATTGCAAAAAGCAGTGCGATCGCCGTCAATGCTTTCTCCCCACCGGAGAGCTGCATCATATTCTGTAGCTTTTTGCCCGGCGGCTGTGAAATGATCTGGATGCCTGCCTCCAGGATATCTTCCTCCTGCGACAGCTCCAGCGTACCTGTTCCGCCTCCGAATAATTCCTTAAATACTTTATCAAA
>OKSE01001240.1_pt1 | contig 12790 bp, 7 predicted proteins | sample 1633631 | NCBI WGS metagenome assembly OKSE01 (sample SAMEA3541555, study PRJEB24748) | human gut metagenome | biome: human gut; feature: human-associated habitat; material: faeces | place: China | collected 2012 | reverse complement strand
AAGCTGCTGCTTGTAAAGGACTGACTGCTTGACTGTCTGCTTGCGTTCCGCCAAAAGCCTCTTCAACTTAAAATATACAGTAGGAGGAAGTTTTGATGGGTTGCGAAGAATCTTTCTGTGGTTCTGCTCACAGTAAATGGCTATGCGGAAAGAATCAAGCTCGTCAGTCTTGATGCGGTCGAGCGAACGCAGTCCATCATCCAAGTCTGGCTCAAAGCGATGCATCTTGCGAGGTTCCACCATCCTATAAATATAATGTTTCTCTTCCAACCACAGTCTAAAGTCTTGGGTGTAAAGTCCTGTATATTCCATACAGAACAAGACTATATCAAACCCCTTGCTTACCTTTGCCACCCATGAACCAATTTTCTTGAAACCTGCATTGTTGTTGCTCACCTTTATATGGGCTTTCTTCCAATCAATGCTTTCTCCGTCATAATAAGCAAGGTCGAGAGTCTGCTTTGAGACATCCACGCCTATGTAAAGTTCTTTATCCATAATTTTGACATTTAATAGTTAAATGGAATCAAGAAAGTTGGCTGGATTATATAAGGACTATGACATGAGAAAGGGCATACCTTGAAAGAAAGATAGTTCACCTTAACACCCATTAACCAAATATCCTAACTTGATTCCTGGGTGCAAAGGTAAAAGCTAAAACACTGCGGTGGTTCGCCCAAGTGGCTGGAGGCGCAAAGCCTCCAAGGAACGTTGCTTTATGGCAGGTCTATGCCATTGCATTCTCTGTAAAGATACAGACCAGTTTAGTGCGGCTTGTCTGCTTGCCGATGACGGACTGCATAATGAACTCCCGAAAGGCTCTGCTCTCAATGCTGTCAATACGGAAGGCTACCGCAATGACGAGTTCAAGGCTATACACATCATAGCTGATGCGGTCGTTCTTCCTGACATGACGGCGTACACCCTGCTCTTTCAGAATGCCGTCCTTGAATACAGCCTTGACAGCCTTGCGCACATAGTAGCCGAATACATTATACATGTCGGCAATCTCCTGCATGGTCATCCATACAGTATCGGTCGGCATGGATACCGTTCCGCTCTCGCTGATAGTTATAACTCCTCTGTTCATTTCCCGTCCTCCTTATTTTTATTCTGGTCAGTTTCTTTTGTTTCTCTGCGCTGCATCAGCTTGTCCATGTCCTTGGATATCTTGTCATCGGTGATGACGGCATAGACCTGGGTGCTTCGCAGGTTGGAATGCCCCATCATCTTGGCGATGCTTTCCATTGATATGCCCGAAGTAACCATGTTTACTCCGAATGTATGTCTTGCAACGTGTGCGGTAAGGTTCTCATTGATACCCAAAGCCACACCGAGTGAATGAAATTCAAACCACATGGAATCACGTGAAGAAAGAGGGAAAACAGGTTTGCTATCATCCGCTGTATTGTATAGCGACATTATTTGTTCAGCTATCGGATGCAAGGGAATGAACGCTTCGTTGTTGGTCTTTGCTCTTTTCTCACGGATGTATTTTCTGCCGTCTGCCGTCATCCCGATATGGTGTGGATACAGGTTACGTAAATCGACATAAGCCAAACCTGTAAGGCTGGAGAAAACAAACATTCTGCGTGCCAACTCCAAAGCCTTATCCTCCATAGGAGTCTCCATAATGAGCAGCAAGTCATTTCTGGATATATGTCTACGCTTTGGTGAGCCTTTCTTTTCATATCCGACATCTTCCAATGGATTGAATTTCAGCAGACCTCTGTCAACAGCGATATAAACCAAGCGTTGCAGCCAACAAAGATTATGGTTCGTATTGGATGCACTATACCCTTTGCCAATCAAGAACAACTTATAAGATTTGCCAAATTCCTCAGTCAAATCTTCAAATGCAATGTCATTCATTCCTCGTAACCCGATGAACTCTCGCAAGTTTAGCTGCGATGTCTTAGATTGGCGATAAGAAGATGTTGAGTTAATACGGATAGAGCGCAGCCTAAGGCGTTCACGCTCCTCCTCGCCAGTGGCAAGCAATGTCATCGGGATAGTATTTGCATCAACAATAACATTCTTCAGAATCTCGGCGGTAACGATGCCCTTTTCCTTTGTTGCCTGCTCGTAGGCTTCGTCAATTCTTAGTCTGAACGCTTGCAGTTGTCCGTTCACTCTTGCATTCTTGGCTTCACCTTTTTTCGTGTCCCATTCTTCGGGAGCACAGTAAAGACCTGTTGCTATGGCTGACACTTTGCCGTCAATCGTGATACGGCAAAATATAGATGTGGTTCCGTCTGCCTTTACTCTGCCACGGTTGATATAATAAAACTGCTTGTATGTACTTCTCATTGTTATGTTCCTTTCTTGTTTTGTGAAAATATTACAGGACAAACTTGAAGTCCTTGTTGGCTTCGATGAACTTGTCCATATCCTCAAATAGCTTTTTCGGGGTGACACGTGCATAGATTTGCGTGGTCTGAATGTTGCTGTGACCAAGCATTTTGCTGATAGTCTCTATCGGAACACCTTCTTCGAGCGTAACGAGCGATGCGAAACTGTGCCGTCCAACATGATAGACCAAATCCATACTTATGCCAGATAGTACTCGGAGACTTTTCATGTTACCTCTCAGCACTCGAAATTCCTGTGGCGGTAAAAGAGTAGGTCTTGTCGGGTCTTTGTATTTCTCCAACATGGCAAGTGCCTCTGGCAGTAATTTCACACGTGCAAGCATCTTGTTCTTCTTTCTATGGTATTTCAGCCAAAGGCTGCCCTCCTCATCACGAAAGAGGTTTTCTTCCGTGATAGAAACAGTATCGGCATAAGCCGTGCCTGTATAGCAAGCGAAAAGAAAAAGGTCACGGGTCAAAGCCAACGATTTTCTTCGCTCTGGTATTTCGAGGTCACGAACTTTCAGGAAGTCCTCACGTGTCAATGCCTTTGGTGGATTCTCTTTCTTTTGAGGTAGCTTGAAGTGCATGAAATGATAACGCTCGGAGTGTCCTGCCTTGAAAGCTATTCGGCAGGTCTTCTTCAAGATGGCGAGATAGTGGCGGACTGTATCAAGTGCAAGACCTCTCTCGTCCAAGCAAAAGTCCATGTACTCACGGATAAACTGCTCGTCAAGCTCACCGAATGCCACATCATCAGTTCCATAACGCTTCTTGACGAACAATACCAATGTCAGGCGAGTGTACTGGTAGTTTGGCAGCGTGCCTTTCTTGTAGTCGATGCCGATTCTTGACTCAATGTCCGCAATGATGGCGTCAAGCTGCTTCAACAAGGTCATCTGAGTGTCTGCACTGCATTGAAACAGATCCTTTATCGCCTTTGCGTCAAAATCCGTCTTGCGCTCCACAAGTGACTCGTAGGCTGAGTTTATTGCCAGCAACAGCTTGTCAATCTTGGCGTTCACTTCCACAGCCTCCTTGCTCTTGCCGTCAAGTCTGCTCTCACGTGGATTCCATAACTTTGGCGTACATGACAACTTGCAACCGAACTGCGCCATTGTTCGGTTGAGGGTGATGCGTCCCATGATGGGAGCCTTACCGTTCTTGTCCAATCCGCTCTTTTTGAGGTAGAGCAGCACCTTGAATTTTTCAACTTTCATCTGCTTACTTTTTTAGTTTGCAAAAATAATCAATCAGTAAGCATTCTCTGTCATTGAAAGTTGTGCAGAACAGTGCAACAAACACTGGTGACAAACTATTTGTTTTTCACCTCGTTAGCAGTGTTGGTTTCGGTAACTGACCGCTAACGGTTTGGTAACTGAAATAACTCAATATCCTGCTCGGCTTTGCTTTGCAGCCAATTGGCAGAATTATGAAATATTGCTCATTCTCAACCACTTGCAGTTCATTTCTCTCATCTTCACTTTCCGTTGCTTTTGCTTAAATTGTGCATGTATCTCGTCATACCTTTGCCACCACCTTGCTCACGATGGGAGTGGACCTCTATACCACCAGCAAACTGTTGGGACATCAAAACATCATAACCACGCAAGTATATGCCGAGATAGTGAACAGAAAGAAGGTTGAGGCGGTGAACCTTTTGGACCAAATCAAGCCTCTTTAGGTACGCTTTTAGGTACATGATGCTTTCAGAAGCTTGAAGGAGAGGGCAAGTTGCAAACTTAAAAATCAAGCAAATGATGAAGCAGGTAAAAATTAAATTGCCTCTCAGAGCGTTGACCCTAGCAAGCGGTCTGCTTCTGACGGTGAGTTCCTTTGCGCAGACAAATGCTGTTAAGGGACATGTGAAAGATGCTTCCGGTGAGCCTATCATGGGTGCTACCATTACAGTTAACGGTAAGGCAGTGGGCATTACCGACATGGATGGTAACTTCTCAGTTGATGCAGCGCCAGGTGCAAACCTTACTTTCACTTATCTTGGAATGACACCAAAAACAATCAAAGCAACATCTAACATGATGATTACCTTGGTTGACGACCAGAAGTCTTTGAACGAGGTCGTTGTCATTGGTTATGGTCGCGCTAAGAAGAACGACTTGACAGGTTCTGTTACAGCTATCAAGCCAGATGAGATGTCAAAGGGTATCACAAGCAGTGCCTCAGATATGTTGGTAGGTAAGATTGCCGGTGTGGACGTACAGACTGGTGGTGGCCAGCCTGGTTCTGGCGCACAGATTCGTATCCGCGGTGGTGCTTCTCTGAGCGCTTCTAATGACCCTCTCTACGTAATCGATGGTTTGGCTATTGATAACAACAACCTTACTGGTACAAGTAACGTCTTGGCTATGATTAACCCTAACGATATCGAGAGTTTCACCGTATTGAAAGACGCTTCCGCTACCGCTATTTATGGTTCTCGTGCATCTAATGGTGTCATCATCATCACCACCAAGAAGGGACGTGCAGGTCAGAGACCTACCGTTACCTATAATGGCGATGTTACAGTATCTACCATCCAGAAGAAATATGAGGTAATGAACGCCAGCGATTATAAGCAGGCTCTTACCAATCTGGGTATTGACACTAGCGGTTTGGGAACTGCCGATACCGACTGGCAGGATGAGATTTTCCGTACAGCCATCTCTACCAAGCATAACCTCAGTATTCAGGGCGGCTTGAAGGATATGCCATATCGAATTGGTTTAGGTTTCGATGACAACAATGGTATCGTCAAGACTACTTGGATGAAGCGTTTCAATACTTCTGTCAATTTGGCTCCTTCCTTCCTCGATAAGCACTTGAACGTCAACTTCACAGCGAAGTATATGTTCGAGAAGGATCGCTATGCAAGTTTTGGTGATGCCATCGGTAATGCACTGACCATGGATCCTACACAGCCTGTTCGTGTAAGCGACCCTATGTACAATTGCGTAGGTGGATATTTCCAGTATCTGGACAATGCGGGTAACACAATTACTGATCCTAACTGGACAAAGATTGCCAAGGCTCAAGTACCTCAAAACCCTGTGGCTCTCCTCGACAACCAGAAGATAATGGCCAACACCAATGACATTTCATCAAATCTTGAGGTGGACTATAAGATTCATGGTTTCGAAGACTTGCATTTACATGCTGCTATAGGTGCACAGTACACAGATGCCAAGCAACATAATGATATTAACAAGTATTCATCATCCAACAACTATTTTGGTTATTACAAGACAGACCATCAATACAAATACAGCATCGAAGGAAAAGCTTTTGCCGAATATGCCCACAAGTTTGGTGTACACGACATCGACATCATGGCAGGTGCTGAGCAGAGCCACTTCCACAGAGTAAGCTATAACTTCGGAAGCGGTATTGATGAGTACTTGAGAGATAAGGATCCAAAGATGGTTGATGGTGAATGGAACTATGTAAATAACCCTACATATCAGAAGAACACCATGTGGAAGAGTCACAACTCTTTGGTATCTTACTTCGGACGTTTCAACTATAACCTGTTAGATCGTTATCTGCTTACAGCTACATTCCGTGCCGATGGTTCTTCTCGTTTCAGAGATGGCAAGAAGTGGGGTTACTTCCCAGCTGCAGCTTTTGCATGGAAAATCAACAACGAGCCTTTCCTCAAGAATGTAAAATGGATTGACGAATTGAAACTCCGCTTGGGCTGGGGTAAGACTGGTCAGCAGAATGGTATTGATGACTTCTACTATGCTCCTGTATATACAGTCAGCGATACTTATGCACAGTATCCATTTGGTGACAAATATTACACAACAATGCGCCCATCCAAGTACAATCCAGACTTGACATGGGAGAAGACTACAACTTACAATGGAGGTCTCGACTTCACCGCTCTCAATGGCCGTTTCGGCTTTAATGTAGATGGTTACTATCGTAAGACTACCGACCTTTTGGCTACCGTTGCCATTGCCGGTGGTACCAACTTTGGCGACCAACTCTTGAAGAACATCGGTTCTGTAGAAAACTATGGTGTAGAATTGGCATTCAATGTAAAACCTATCGTTACCAAGGACTTCTTGTGGGATGTAACCTACAACGTAGGATGGAACCACAACGAAATCACTAAGTTGGAGGCTGGTTTACAAGACTGGACTTGGACAGGCAGCAAGGTGTCTCGTGGTAACAACACATTGGTACAGGTAAACAAGGTCGGCGAACCTCTCAATTCTTTCTATGTTTTCCAGCAGGTTTACGACGAGAACGGCAAGCCTATTGAGGGACTGTATGTTGACCGTGATGGTAACGGCAAGATTGATAATGACGACCGTTATTGCTACAAGAACCCTGCTCCTGATGTCATCATGGGTCTCACCACCAAGTTTATCTATAAGAACTGGGACTTCAGTGCAGCCTTCCATGCATCTATCGGCAACTATGTGTATTACGATTTCCTGAATTCAAAAGCTGAGTTGATGAAAATCAACGAAACTAACCTCTTCAGGAACACAACAGCAGAAGCAGTCGAACTTGGCTTTAAGGGTACAACTGATCTCACGACCAATGCCAGCGACTACTTCGTACGCAATGCTTCTTACCTGAAGTGTAGCAACATGACATTGGGCTACAGTTTCCCTGCATTGATCAAGGCTGGTGCCGAGAAGATTTGCAGCGGACGTATCTACTTCACTGTTCAGAATCCATTCATCATTACCAAGTATAAGGGTATCGACCCAGAGGTAAGCAACGGTATCGATAGCAATCCTTACCCACGTCCAATAAGCTTCCAGCTTGGTTTGAATCTTAACTTCTAAAATACAAAAAGGAGACAATTATGAAAAAAATATTTATAACGACTGCAATGGCAAGTATGTTGTGCATGGGCTTTGTCTCTTGCGCAGACGAACTGAATATCAAATCCATTGACCCACAGTCTTCCCCATCATATACTGTAGAGGGCCTCTTGGCAAAGCAGTATGCTACGCTTGGTCTTACTGGACAGAAAGGTCCAGCAGGTTCAGCAGACTTGAGTGGCGACGAGGGTGAGAGTGGATTCATTCGTACCATTTTCAACCTGCAAGAGTTAATGACCGACGAGACAGCATGGGCATATCAGAACGATAATGCTATTGCCCCTATCACCAACTTCAGTTGGAATAGTGGTAATGACCGTGTGAACTGGGCATATCAGCGCCTCATTTTCGACATCACACTGTACAACCAGTTTATTTTCGAGCAGTCAGGTAGCTTGAGCGAAGACAGAATCGCAGAAGTTCGTTTTCTCCGTGCTCTGAACTACTATTATTTCCTTGACCTGTTTCGCAAGGCTCCATTCAAGGACACTTTCGACAACAATCTCCCTACCGAGAAAAGCGGCAAGGATCTCTATGAGTGGTTGGATAATGAGTTGACCACCATCGAACCTATGATGGCTGAGGTGGGCGATTATAATAACAGTGAGAATTTCGGACGTGCCGACCGTGGTGCAGCTTATGCACTCCATGCCCGCTTGGCTCTTAACTCTGAAGTTTATACCGATGGTCAGGTAAAGGACTACCAGAAGGCTATTCATTATTGCGACGAGATTATCAACAGCGGTAAATACGATCTTTGTCGTGCAGAAAAGAATGGCTGGAGCGGTTATCAGCAGCTGTTCATGGGCGACAATGACTGCAACCCTGAGGCTATGAAGGAAATCATCTTCCCTATCCGTCAGGATGGTTTGAAGGCTCGTGCGTATGCAGGTACCACATACCTCGTATCAGCAGCTACTATAGGTGGTATGCCTTACGCAAGCACACAAGACCCATGGAAATGTATGTTTGCCCGCGAAAATTTGATTGAGAAGTTCTTCCCTAACAAGGACATCCCAATGGCTAAAGTTGATGATGTTTTGAGCAATCCTACACAAGAAGAGGTGAGAGCTAAGGATAGCGAGAAGAAGATCGGTACAGCAGACGTAATCGCAAAGGCTGGAGACGATCGCGCCCTGTTATATATGGGTGTAGGTGGCTGCGAAACAGGCAAAGTTCGTACTATCAATCCAGGTGAGAACATCACAGGTCCTCTGAATGGTGCATCTTTTGTAAAGTGGAGCAATCTCCATGCAGATGGTTCCACACAGCACGATCAGAACTATTCAGATACAGACTTCCCTATGTTCCGTTTGGCAGAAATCTATCTGACCCGTGCAGAGGCTAAGTACCGTCTCAACGGCAGTCAGGAAGGTTTGGCAGACATTCTGGAAGTTCAGGGCCGTGCCAATCGTAAGATAAAAGCTACATCAGTAGATGAGCAGACCCTTATCGATGAATGGTGCCGCGAGTTCTTTATGGAAGGTCGCCGTCGTTCAGACTTGGTTCGCTTTGGCTTGTTCACAGGTTCTAAGTACCTCTGGAGTTTCAAGGGTGGTGTAGAAAAAGGTGCTGGTACTCCAGCATACTACGACATCTATCCAATGCCAGACAATGAGATCAAGAACAACCCTAACTTGCATCAGAACCCAAAATACTAAATTGTTAGGAAACAAGATTTAATTTAAAGAAATCAATTATGAAAAAGATATTCAAATTAATGTTGCTGCCAGCGTTGGTACTTCCTTTGCTCTTTACATCCTGTGATGAAGACAGAGACAGCAACCCAACATTGGACCTGAGTCATCTTGCGGATGGATTTGTATTGAACACTCCTGCTCTTGCAGAAAACAATACCTATGATCTCAAGAGTGCAAAAAACCTTGTGCTTACATGCTCTCAGCCAAATTATGGTGATGCACCTTACGCAGTGAAGTACTATGCACAGGTTTCTATCGACCCTGAATTCGCCAATGATCCTACAACCACTCATACAGAGTTGGCGACATACGCAGAGAATGCAAGCAACTTGGAATTTAATGCATCCGAAGCAAACGATGCTATCGTATCACTCTTCCAGGCAGCCAATCCAGACACAAGCGTTCCTGAGGAAATGCCTATTTACGTCCGTCTTCGCGGAGTCATTAGCGGTACTTTGAATCAAACCTTGGGCGAGACCTATTCAAATGTCATTACCCTGCCTTCTGTCAAGGCTACCTACGAGGCTCCTGACGCTAAGTTCACTGACAACCTCTTCTTGATTGGAGATGGCATCCAGACTTCATGGAAGAGCTGGAAAGCTATTCCACAGGTATATGGTTTAACAGGCAACTATTATGGTGTTATCTACATGCAAGCTGGCGGAGAATTCGAGTGGGGTACCGAGAACAATGACTATCGTGGTTACAACCGCCTTAAGGAAATCAACGATGAAGCCGGTGCTGGTATCACCGAAGGTGACGAGCATAAAATCAAGGTAGCCAATGCAGGTTGGTACACACTCTATTTCAAGGGTAAGATTACCGAAGACAAGAAGAATATCGAGTGGGCACTGACTATTTACCCAACACAGGTTTATCTTTTAGGTGCTTGTATGAACCAAACATGTGACCCTTGGGTATTTGATGAAGCTTATGCTTTGAAAGCTCCAGCCGACAAGAATGGCAAATGGGAATCACCAGCATTCCTTGCCAGTGCAGAGCTTCGCGCTGCTGTCAAGGTGGGCACATTAGACTGGTATACTACAGAGTTCACCATTTACAATGGCAACTTATTCTGGCGTAGATATAATATCGTAAACAACTGGGCTGAGACTGAGGGCCCAGAATACTCTGTAACTACCCAAGTTGGACAGAAGTTGTATATCGACTTTGATAATTATACTGCAGAAATTAAATAATTAAGACCAAAGCACAATGAAAAAAACATTATTATATAGCTTAGCAGTCTTGGCAAGTTTAACACTTGCCAGCTGCAACGGCGACTACGATGATTGGGCTCAACCACAGCACAATCCACAGGAAGCCTCAGCTGCCAAATATGGTATCACCTTTACAGCGGGTCCTGAAGCAGAATGTAATATGCCTGACGAAGATGGAGTCATCAATCTCGTCACAGTCAATTCAACAGATGCCAATGTTACAGGCTATACATTGAAAGACTTGAAAGTGAATGGTGAAGCTATCAAAGGCGAAATCAGTGGCAATAGCATTCAGGTAGATGCTACTGAATTGGAGAAGATTCTTTGCAACGAGAATAAAACTCGCGCCAGCGTTGCAAGTAACATCAAAGTTGAGTCAAAGGTTACAGTCAATCTGGCATCAGGCGATGCTGTTGCCATCAACACAGTAGGTGAAACTACAGGTAAGATTACAACATCCCCAACTCCTGCTATCGACGAGAATGGCTACTACATGCTCGGTGAGGTAAACGGAAATGGATGGGATCAAACAAAACCTGTATGGATGAACAAAGTGTCTGATGGTGTTTACCAGCTCAAGGTCACCACAGAGAAAGATAAGAACTATTTCAAGTTCTACGAAGGTAGCAAGTGGGATGCAACCGGCAACTGGGATGTTATCAACAAAGGTGTCTTGGGTTGCGAGAAAGACGGTAGCGAAGATGCTTCTGGTACAATCTATTATACTGGCGACAGTTGGGGTACTCCACAGACAATGGTTATCGCAGGTGCTGGTACATGGATTGTAACTCTCGACATGAATAACCTGTCTTACTCTGTAGGCAAGCCTATCCTCTATATGGCAGGTGATGCTAATGGATGGGATCAGATTGACGTTCTCAATGGTGATGATGGTGTTCACTTTACAGGTTATATGTACCTGAACCAGAATGGTTTCAAGTTCTGTACTCAGCCAAACTGGGATGGTACTAACTATGGCGGTGCATTCTTCGGTCAGGAAAGTGACAACATCATGATGACACAAGAAGCAGGTTTCTATCAGGTAGATGTTGACTTGTCTGCGAAGACTTACACACTGACTCCATTTACTATTGGTATCATTGGTAGCGCAACTCCTAAAGGTTGGGATGGTGATACAGATATGAGATACAATCCGGAAGAGCGCTGCTGGGAACTTAAAAACGTCGAATTGACTGATGGCGAAATGAAGTTCCGCTCTAACCACAATTGGAATGATCCAAACCCTAATTGGGGAGGTACTCTTGATGCGCTCGTACAGAAAGGTGATAACATCAAAGTGGCCGAAGCTGGTACTTACGACATTAAACTTATGGTTAATTGGGCAGAAGGAACAGCAAAGTGTGAGATGACAAAGAAGTAAGCATTTGCTTCATCAAATAAACTTAAAATTAATAGGCGGCTCTCAATTCCGGGAGCCGCCTATTTTTCTTTCTCCCCATCCTTTTCAAGTATTTTTTCCCTAAAACCTTGGAAGTTACAAGGAAAAGTCGTATCTTTGCATAAGAAAAGCTGCACTCGGCAAATTGAAACCAAGCTTTCTTTGCGCTCGTTTGCATTTTCTTTGTCCCAAAATCCGTATGTCTTCTGTTAGAAGACCAAATTAAAACATTACTCTATGGATAGTTTGATACAATATAACAATGCTGTCAACGCTATAAAGACAGCCATACTTCAAGGACAATATGAAGCAGCCAAAGGTGTGAACCGCATACAACTTGCTTTATATTTTGCCATCGGAAAATATCTTTCACAACATACCCGCAAAGGAGTATGGGGCGAGGGCGCATTAGCATCCATCAGCGAACAACTTCGCAAGGAACTACCTGGTCTTCGAGGATTCTCGGAAACTCAAATGAAGGATATGAGACGTTTTTATGAAGCATGGAATATGCTTGACAGCAATTCGGCGGTTGCAACCGCCGAATTGTGCTTTGAGAATTCAGCGGTTGCAACCGCTGAATTACAAAATAGTGAAAATCAGATAGATATATTCCATACTTTATCTATTTCTAATATTCCAGATTTTCCTGTTGAGGACTTCTTTAAAGTACCATTCACACACCACTCTGCCATCATTAGTGGATCAAAAGAAACTTCGGCACGCTTTTATTATATTCACCGCACTGTAGAGGAACATCTTTCCGTAAAGAAGCTCCGCCAACTTATAAAGGAGGATGCTTACCATAGCCAAGGACGCATGCCTAACAATTTTACCAGGACCATCAACAATCCTAGGGAAGCTCGACGTGCAGTAGAAATGTTCAAGGATGAATATCTACTTGACTTTATCAATGTAGAAGAGATTGGGGAACGCGAAAAAATAGATGTCGACGAACGAGTTGTAGAACAAAGCATCGTTCAGAACATCAAGAATTTCATCATGACCTTTGGCAGAGACTTTGCTTTCATCGGCAACCAATACCATTTGGAAATCTATGGTGTTGAACAATTCCCAGACCTGCTGTTTTTCAATCGAGAATTGAACGCCATGGTTTGCATAGAGCTAAAACTTGGCGAGTTTAAGACCTCTTATCTTGGGCAACTTTTTGGCTATCTCCAAATTCTCGACGACAAGGTGCGTAAGCCACACGAGAATCCGTCTATTGGAATCATTCTTTGCCAATCAGCAAACTACTCTTATGCAGAATATGCTGTTC
>OKSE01001217.1_pt1 | contig 12996 bp, 10 predicted proteins | sample 1633631 | NCBI WGS metagenome assembly OKSE01 (sample SAMEA3541555, study PRJEB24748) | human gut metagenome | biome: human gut; feature: human-associated habitat; material: faeces | place: China | collected 2012 | reverse complement strand
CGGGGTGGATACCCATTCCGGCATCCGGTTGATCGCCCACTCGTAATTGGCTTCGACCAGGATCGGCATCGAGAAATCGGTGCGCCCCTCGGGCCAGGTCAGGTCGATGCTTTGGGCTTCCCCTTCGTTATAGGAGTAGGTGAGGCCGGTTTCGCTGTCGCCGTATTCGAAGTCGCCGTACTGGTCGAGCTTGCATGTGCGGAGGCTGAAGCCGCGTTCGAGCGTACCGCGTGTGATCGTGGCGATGACCTTGCTTTGGCCTCCCATCTTCAGGGTTACCTCGCAGACACGCGTGTCGTCGAACTCATCGAGCTCGGCCACGCCGATTACGATCCGCGATGCACCCGCACTGCCGCGCAGCGTCCCGTTGTCGAGAGGAACCAGAACTCCGCCCTTATTCCCTTCCGAATCGCCCAGGGAAGGCAGCTTGGGAAGAGCGGGCATATCCTTCGAAAGGGAGCCCGTCACCATCTGGCCTTCGCTCGGGGGTTCATCCTGAACACGGAATTCCAACGCCGCGAGCACGGCGAGAGAAAGCATAAAAACCCCAATGATAAGCAGGGTTCTTGTACGATTCATGCGTCCAACGCTCCTTATTAAAAACCAAGGCTCCCGCTTCTGGAAAACGGATCCGAGCGTATCGTCCCTTCCCCGCGTCAACCTTGGAAAAATCACCGAAAGCCTGCGCCTCCGGCCTCTATGGAATGGAAACAGGGATACGCTTTTCCACACAAAATGCAATGTCCCCAAAGGGGAGACCGCCCTTTCCCCGGACGGATGCACCGTGCGGGTAGTGCTGCGGCAGGGGGTGTACCACCAGATCAAACGGATGTTCGGTGTGTACGGTGCCGGGGTGAATGCTTTGCACCGGGAGGCGATTGGCGGCCTTGCACTGGATGCGCAGCTTGCCCCGGGGCAGTGGCGGGAGCTTTCTGACGAAGAAGTGGCAAAAATTACCAGATAAAACACTGCACTTTTCACGCGACTTTCAAAAATGTATCACAATTTACCGGTAAAATAACGGTAAGAACCACGCAAAAAGGCACTTTTTTGGCAAAAAATGGCCCCGAAAGATAATTTCAACAAGAAAGAATTATTTTTTTTGTTGAAATCTGTTGCAAAAGTAAATTCTTTTGTGTAAAATATAGATTGTAATGCGGCTAAATTGTTTAAAATCACAACCCATGCCGCCGCGGCTTGCACAAACGAGGAAAAGGGGTATCCATTTATGGCCAATAGAGTATTTCAAAGCGTGATCTACCAGATGAAGGACGCAATCAATCGGGTGGTCGGCGTTGTGGATGAGACTGGCGCTGTCATTTCCTGCTCGGAGCTGAACCTGATCGGCGAGGTGCGCGAGGGCTATATGGCCGAGCGTCTGACCGCAGGCGACCGCTTTGTGCGCGACGGCTATACTTACCAGCAGTTCTCCAACGCCAAGCATAACGATTATGCCGTGTTCGTGGAGGGCGCCGACGAGACTGCAGGGCAGTTTGCCGGTGTACTGGCCATCAGCCTGCAGAGCATCAAGCAGTACCACGACGAAAAGTTCGATAAGTCCAACTTTATCAAGAACGTGGTGCTGGACAACATCCTGCCCGGCGATATCTACGCTAAGGCACGGGAACTGCACTTTGCCACCGATGTTTCCCGCGTGGTGTTCATCGTGCGGGTGATCAGCGGCGGCGATATCTCTGCCTACGATGTGGTCAGCAGCCTGTTCCCCGATAAGCAGAAGGACTTTGTGTTCAATATCAGCGAGACCGACACCGTGCTGGTCAAGGAAATCCGCAAGGGCATCGACCGCACCGATATGGAAAAGCTGGCTGCCAGCATTGTGGATACCCTCTCCGGCGAACACTACATCAAGGCCGTGGTTGGCATTGGCACCCCCATTGCCAACGTGAAGGATCTGGCTACCTCTTTTAAGGAAGCCCAGATCGCCATGGAAGTGAGCAAGGTGTTCGATACCGAAAAGCAGATCATCCGCTACGATAATCTGGGCATTGCTCGTCTGATCTACCAGCTGCCTACCACCGTGTGCGAGATGTTCCTGCGCGAAGTGTTCAAGCAGGGCAGCATTGAAAGTCTGGATCAGGAGACCCTGTTCACCATCCAGCGCTTCTTTGAGAACAACCTGAATGTGTCTGAGACCAGCCGCGGCCTGTTTGTGCACCGCAACACGCTGGTGTATCGTCTGGAAAAGATCAAGAAACTGACCGGCCTGGATCTGCGTGAGTTCGACGACGCTATCGTCTTTAAGGTAGCGCTGATGGTAAAGAAATACCTGTCCAACAACCCGGCCAAATACTGATATTTCGCTGTGCGGGTTTTGCCCCGCCGGCGTCGAACCGGCCGCTCGAAACCGATGCTGGCCGGTTCTTTTTGCAGTACGGGCTGCGGACGGGCTGTCTTGACCGTCAAAAATCTTGATGTCAGGAGCTAATACGATTCCATGATCGATTTTGAACACGTTTCCAAAGAATATAAAAAGGGTGGCCGCCTTGCGCTGGAGGATATCAACTTCCATGTGGATGAAGGCGAGTTCGTCTTTCTGCTGGGTCACTCAGGCGCAGGCAAATCCACCCTGCTCAAGCTCATTCTGCGAGAGGCACTGCCTACCTCCGGCAAGGTGACTGTACTGGGCAAGGACGTAGCCAAACTGCGCCGCCACAAGATCCCTTACCTGCGCCGTCAGATGGGCATCATCTTTCAGGACTTCCGGCTGATCCCAAGTATGACCGTGTACGAGAATGTGGCCTTTGCCATGCATGTGCTCAACGTGCCCCACAAGGAGATCCGTCCCCGCGTGGAGTACATTCTGGAGCTGGTGCATCTGGAGGATAAGGCCAAGTGCTACCCGGATACCCTTTCCGGCGGCGAGCAGCAGCGTGTGGCTGTGGCGCGTGCGCTGGTGCATAACCCCAAGCTGGTCATCGCGGACGAGCCCACCGGCAACATTGACCCGGAGCTGAGTCTGGAAATGATGCAGCTGCTGGAGCGGGTGAGCAAAATGGGCATCACGGTGCTGGTGGTCACCCACGAGCACGAGCTGGTGCACCGCTTCCATCAGCGTGTGGTTACCCTGAGCCATGGCCGCATCGTCTCGGACGTGCCCGCAGACCCCGTGGCCGCCGCCGAGGATGATCTTTCGCTGGATGTTGCCGCCTTTGATGCGGACGATGCGGCCGCTGCAAAGAAGGAGGTGGCTGCCGTATGATGCGTCCCTCTACCTTCTTTTTCCTTACCCGGCGCGGTGTGCGCAACTTGGGCAAGCACTGGGCCATGACCATTGCCTGCATCGCTTCCCTGAGCGTGTGTATGACCCTGAATATCTTTGCCAGTCTGGCCGAGGTGAATGTGGGCAGCATGGTGGCCTATCTGGGCAGCCAGAACGAGACGGTGGTCTATCTGGACCCCGAATGTGATGATGCCACCGCCGCGCAGGTAGGCGAGACCCTTTCGGCTATGCCTGGGGTCAGTGGGGTGCAGTACGTTTCCAAGCAGGACGTGCTCGACACCTACCGCGGCTATATGCAGGATTATTCCTCCCTGTGGGATGAATTTGAGACTGATAACCCCTTTAAAGCCAACTACCGGGTCACCCTGAGCGACCTGACCCAGATGGAGCGCATGAGCGTGAAGATGCAGGCCATTCCGGGTGTTGTCAGCGTTGCTGCTCCGGTGGAGATGACCAATGTCTTTGTGGAGATCCAGAAGGCAGTCACCAAGGGTGGTCGCATGATCGTGATGGTGCTGATGGTGGTCAGCATCATCACGGTGGGCAGCACCATCCGTCTGAGCGTTTTTGCGCGCCGCCGCGAGATCGAGATCATGAAGTATGTGGGTGCTACCAACCGCATGGTCACCCTGCCTTTCTTTGTGGAGGGCCTGACCATGGGCCTGATCTCCGGCATCCTGACCGCAGCGGTCAGCCTTGGCTGTTACAGTTATGTGGTCAACGCCGCTGGCGGCTTGGGCGGCATCTGGCAGATGCTCATGGGCCGTGCACTGGTGCCGGTGGCAAACGTGCTGCCGACCATCGTGGTAACAAGCCTGCTCAGCGGCGCTATCGTAGGCGGCGTGGGCAGTATGTTCTCTATCCGCAAGCATTTGAATGTGTGACCGAAAGGAGCCGCGTTTTATGAGTAAAGCAATGCACGCAAAGCCCTTCCGGCTCACAGGCCCTTATACTGGTCGACACGCCCGGCCGGAAAGCCCCCGCAGCAAGCTGATCCGTGCGGTCAGCCTTGGGCTGGCCTGTGTCTGCCTGCTGCTGACAGCCACGGTATACCCGGCCTCGGCGGCTACCAGCAATACCAGCATGGCCAGCTTGCAGAGCAAGCTGGATAAGCTTTCCCAGTCTATCAATCAGCATAAAAAGGAGCTTTCGGACGCCAAAAAGAAGGAGTCTGCCGCCAAGGCGCTGGAAAGCGAGCTGAAGGAACGGGTCACCGTCCTGCAGGATCAGATCAGCGTGCTGGGCGGTCAGATCGCCGCAGTGCAGAACAGCATCGGCGAGAAGGAACAGCAGATCGGCGTGATGCAGACCCAGATCACGGACAAGCAGACCCAGATCGAGCAAAAGCAGAACGAGATCGATGACCAGTGGGACGATTTTAAAAAGCACATGGCTGCCATGCAGGAGCTGCGGGACGGCGGCAGTGTGGCCATGCTCGGTGCGGTGAACGACCTGTACGAGCTGCTTACCTTCAACGAGGTGATGCAGGATATCTCCATCAAGGACACCGAGATCATGAACAACATGAAGTCCGCCAAGCAGGAGCTGGAGGACGATAAGGCCGCGCTGGAAGAGCAGAAGGCCGGTCTGGAGGCTGAGAAGGCAGAACTGCAGAGCCAGAAGAGCGAACTGGACAGCCAGAACGCCCAGATGAAGGGCAAGCAGAGCGAGCTGAACAACAGCATCTCCGCAGCAAAGCTCTCCGCTGCCGAGGCACAGGCGGCGCAGCAGAAGGCGCAGGCGGCCATCGAATCCGACGAGTTGAACTACGAGGCCGTGAAAAAGGAGATCCAGAAGATGATCGCAGCGGCCTCTGCCAGCAAACCGCAGCTGAGCTTTAGCGGTTTTGCCTGCCCGCTGAAGAGTTATAGCCGCATTTCCAGCGAGTACGGCTGGCGCAAGAACCCGGTCTCCGGCGTAAACAAGCTCCATGCCGGCATCGACTTTGCGGCAGCCGGCGGCACACCTATCTACGCAGCCGCCAGCGGCTATGTGCAGGTGGCAGGCTGGTCTACCGGCGGCTACGGCAACTACGTTATCATCTACCACGGCAAAATGTCCGATGGCAATACCTATACCACCCTGTACGCGCACATGCGCTCGGTGGCTACCAGTGCAGGCAAGTATGTGAAGCAGGGCGAACTGATCGGTTATGTGGGCACCACCGGCAATTCCACTGGCAACCACCTGCATCTGGAGGTGTGGAAGGGCGGCTCCAAGGCCAACGCCGTGAACCCCCGCAGCTGCATCCCCATTCCCCACAACTAATAAGCAACGCAAGGAGTCTGGTTGATCTATGAACGAACAAAAACGCAAGCGCGTGCTGCGCATCGGCTGTCTGGTTCTGGCAGGGGTGTTTGTACTCTCGCTGCTGGGCAGCATCTTTATGATGTTGCCGCTCTGACCGGGAGGAACGAACCATGAACCGTAAAATTTCTTTGGGTATGGCAGTCACCATTGTGATCCTTGCCATGACCGTGACCTTTTCCATCACGATGCTCATCGCCATGCGTCTGTTCGACAGCACGGTCAACAGCGTAAAAGAAAAGGAAAGTATGTACAACAAGATCGCTGAGGTGGACCGCTATGTCCGCAGCAACGATTACTACACCATTGATGAGGCCACCCTGTACGACCGCCTGACCGCCGGTTATCTGCTGGGTACGGGCGATAAGTACGCCCGCTACTACACTGCCAACGCCTACACCGAACTGATGAACATCCAGAGCGGCAAGATTTTGGGCATCGGCGTGGAGCTTGGCATCGACCAGACCGGCTACGCTAAGGTGACCCGTGTTTACGATGGCTCTCCCGCACAGGAAGCAGGCATCGCCGTGGGGGACTACATTACCACCGTGGGCGATACCGATGTCAAGAGCCTGTCCGGTGCAGATGCCGTGTACAAAGCCTTGCAGGGCGAGGCGGGCACTACCGTTACCGTGACATGGCTGGACAGCTCTGCCGCCAGCAAAACGGCTGAGCTGACCCATTCCGGCTACACCAGCACCACCGTGGACTACCAGCTTCTGGACAATGTGGGCTATATCCGCATTCGTCAGTTCGACGGCACCACGCCCAGCGAGCTGGACTATGCCCTGCGCACCCTGACCGCAAACGGCGCAGCCAGTCTGGTATTCGACCTGCGGGACAATGGCGGCGGCATTCTGGAAGATGCCATCAACTGCATTGACCTGATCGCCCCGGAGGGCACGGTGGCCTACGCCGAGGATAAAAACGGCAACCGCACCGTCATCGGCAGCAGCGATTCTGAAAGCTCCGTCAGTCTGCCGATGGTCTGCCTGGTCAACGGCAACACCGCCAGCGCAGCCGAGCTGTTCGCAGCCACCCTGCGCACCATGAACGGTGCCCGTCTGGTGGGTACCACCACCATGGGCAAGGGCACCATCCAGAGCAGCCCGCAGCGTCTGTCGGACGGCAGTGCCGTGGTCATCACGGTGGCAAAGCTGGTCTGCGGCGACGGCAGCTGCTTTGATGGCACCGGCCTGACCGTGGATGTGGAGCGTACCCTGAGTGCAGAGGAAGCAACGAACTTCTACGACTACACCCCCCAGACCGATCCGCAGGTGCAGCGCGCTGTCAGCGCTGCCCAGCAGCTGAGCGGTACTACTACGCTGGCAGGCGCAAGCTCTGCCGCCGCAGCGGACAGCACCGCCGCCTCTACGGCAGCAGACGATACTGCCCCCGCAGAAACTGCGGAAGGAGAGCCCGCCGAGGGTGAGACTGCCGCGTCTGAGCCGGAAACGGCTGCGAGCGCAGCGGAGTGAACCCTGCAATCCTGAACCATAAACACCAAAAAGGCTGCTGCGTTCTGCAACAGCCTTTTTCTGAGAAAGGAATTGACCCTATGCCGGAACTGACCGACCTTTCTGTGATCCGTGCCCTGTGCGAAAAATACGATTTTGCACTTTCCAAGGGCTTTGGGCAGAACTTTATCATCAACCCGGGCATCCCCACCAAGATCGTGGATGCCAGCGGGGTAGACAAGCGCTACGGTGTCATCGAGATCGGCCCCGGCATCGGCGTGCTGACCAAGGAACTGGCCAAGCGCGCCGCCAAGGTGGTGTCCATCGAGGTGGACGAGCGTCTGCCGCCTCTGCTGGCCGAGACCATGGCCGGGGTGGACAACTTCAAGCTGGTGCTGCAGGATGTGCTGAAGGTAGACCTGAAAGCCCTCATTGCCGAGGAGTTCCCGGGGATGCCGGTGGCAGTGTGCGCAAACCTGCCCTACTACATCACCAGCCCCATCGTGATGAAGCTGCTGGGCGACCGTCTGCCCATTGAGAGCCTGACCGTTATGGTGCAGAAGGAAGCCGCCGACCGTCTGGCCGCCGTGCCCGGCACCCGCGCCTCCAGCGCCATCAGCTGCGCGGTGAACTACTACGCCACCTCCAAGCTGATGTTCACCGCCGCACCGGGCAGCTTTTACCCTGCCCCCAAGGTAACCAGCGCTGTGGTGCGCATGGATATCCGTCCCACCCCCGCCGTGCAGGTGGAGGACGAGGCGGGCTACTTTGCACTGGTGCGCGCCGCCTTTGGCCAGCGCCGCAAGACCGCTGCCAATGCCATTGCAGGCGGGCTGAACCTGCCCAAGGAAAAGGTCATTGCTGCCATTGAAGCCGCAGGCTTTGATGCCCGCATCCGCCCGGAAGCACTGACGCTGGAGGACTTTGCAAAGATCCAGCGGGCACTGGGCTGAGCAAAAAAGCAGTATAGTCGGTGGGCGATGGCTCACTGAAAAAAGATTGAAAAAAACCCGGAACCTTTTTAGAGCCACAAGGGCTCACAAAAAGGTTCCGGGTTTCTGTTTTTTAATGGTTATGCGGCAGCTTTTGCCTTACTCAGAAGGGGAAGATGGTGCCGTCCTCCTTCACGGTGCAGGCGTTCAGGGTGACCTTACCGTGAATGTCTGCACCGTCTGCAAGGGTATTAACGTTTGCTGCGGAGGAGGTGCCGAAGGCCTTGAATTGCCAGCCGTTTGCAGAGGCGCTGTCCTCTGCTGCCCAAACTGCGGCAGACAACGACGGACTGACTGCGGCATTGCCAAGAAGGGGATTATTTTGTGAAATGCTGGGACGAATGCGCAGGCGTACCGGACTTTTTTGCGCCCTCGCGCGCCGGGCGAAAAAAGAAATTTCTTTTCATAGTTCTGCGGTGGGTAGGACGAAACTTTGTCAAATACGTGGAATATTACAGAAAAATTTGTGAAAAGCAACTAATGGATATCCCCTAAACGTGTTGATATTGAGAAAAAAGACGGAAGATTGTTTACAAAAGAATGACAGGCTGGTATACTTTATAGCGGTAGATCCCTATGAGATCCGCAAAGAAACAAGAAAGGAAATACCGAACCGTGAATACCGCCGCACCGCACGCCCTGAAAAAACGATTGCTGACCCTGGCACTGAGCCTTGCTTTCCTGCTTACCTGCCTGCCCGCTGCACTGGCAGTGGACCTGAATGTGGACGCAGGCTTCTACTTCAAGCAGAGCCGGGGCGGCACCTGTACGCTGGCCTCCGCAGCCATGATGCTGCGCCGCCGCGCCTACTTTGATGGGCTGAGTGACTGGACGAACGTGACTGAGAACAGTGTGCGCTCCACAGCATGGGCCAACGGCCTTGCGCACAGTTTTACATATAAGGAGATGCAGGTGGGCTACGCCACCCTGCCTTCCGGGCTGCAAAGCAAAACGGCGGTGCTGATCTCCCTGCTGGAGCAGCACCCGGAGGGCATCGTCCTCTACGACCGCACCCAGCCCCATGCGGTGCTGCTGACTGACTACACCAACGGTATTTTCTATTGCTCCGACCCGGCGGGGAACATCGGCTACGGCCGCATCCCCATTACCAGCTCCAGCGTGTCCATTGCAAGAGCGTCCTGTTACTGGTACGTCACTGCAGATCACAACAGCGTGGCGGCACAGGCCGATGGTCTGCGGCTGGAGGGCGTGCGCTACCCGGTGAATATCCGCACCGGCAGCGGCATGACGCTGACCGGTACGGCTAACAGCGCTACTGGCACTACTTTGACCAGTGTACAGGTGGCCATTCTGGATGCGGCAGATCAGACCGTGCAGAGTGCGGCGGCGCAGGCGAACGCCGCCGCTTTCTCTCTGAACACGCTGGACAGTCAGATCCGCTTCGGGGAGCTGCCGGAGGGCAGCTACAGCTATATGGTGCTGGTGACCGACTCTACGGGCGAGAGCCTGTGCTTTGCCTCGGACTTCACGGTGTCCGGCAGCGCAAGCAGCACCCAGACCTACTGGTCGGTCAAGGATGCCGAGGGCACCAAGCTGCAGCAGACGGTCCAGCAGATGGAGACCACGGTAGAAACTGCTGCTGAGACCACCGTAAGCTGGTTTGCAAAGCTGTTCGACTGATAAAAAGAAATAATTCAGGGCTGCTGCACATTGCTTTGTGCAGCAGCCCTGTTTGCATCACAATAACAGCTGCTTTTCGTTACGACCCCTTTCCGTGAAAAAGTGGTTCAGAACCGCCCGCAGGCCATTCAAAATCGTCTTTGTTCCGCGGCTATTACCCCCGCAGTTCTGTGCCGGGGTAATAGTGCGCCAGAATGGCGCGGTAGTCTGCGCCCTGCTCTGCCAGTGCCTTTGCACCCCACTGGCTCATGCCTACGCCGTGGCCGTAGCCCCTTGTGGTAAAGGAGAAGGTGCCGCTCTGGCAGACCACCGTAAAGCAGGCGCTGCGCAGCCCCAGCGCTTTGCGCAGGGCGGTACCCTGCACCGTCTGCCCGCAGACCGGCAGGCTGTCCACATAGCCGGAGGGAGTGAGCACCGGCGTGCCAAACCACTGCGCCTGCTGCGAAAGGTCGGCGGCAATGCCCAGACGCTCAGCTAGCAGCTGCTGTAATTGGGCGGCAGAAAGGTTCAGGGTGTATTCGTAGTTGTCGGCGGCGGTGTCGGTGCTGCTGTCCACCGGCACAAGATAGGGCAGGGCGGTGCCCCACACCTTCTCGCTGGCTTCGGTGCGGCCGTTGGACATGGCAAAGTAGCTTGTCCCGGCGGGGGCATCCTCGTAATATAGCACCTGCGTCTGTACTGCATCCACCAGTGCGGAAAGCCGGGCGTAGTTGGCCGCGTATGCGGTGCCCCAGTAACTGTGCAATACTGCATCGGTCAGGCAACCTTGCCGCCGGACAGGGTCTGCGGTGAACCATGCGCCGTTTTCCTCGGTGCTGTGATCCCGGCGGTAGAGGGCATAGCTGTGCGCTGCCACTGCCTGCGCCTTCAGTGCTTCGTCCGGCCAGCTGACCGGCATCTCGGCGGCAACTGCCCCAATCAGGTATTCCCGCAGCGGCAGCGTTATCGTCTGCCCGGTGCTCTGATCCATAAAGCAAACGGTATCGGCTGTGTCAGCAGGGGAGGAAGCCACTCTGCTGCTTTCTTCTGAGGTGACAGAGGCCGCCTCTGCTGCGGACGGCGCAGTGCCCTGCACAACAAGTGCCATACAGGCAAGACGGTAGGCAGCACACGGCAACGCGCAGCCCAGCACCAGCAGAACGGTGCACAGCAGCAAAAAGGAACGTTTCATACTAGACCTCCTCCCGGAACGCAAGCTTTGGGTACATCATACGCCCGGCAGCGTGCAAACCGGCAGGAAATACGCAGGGAAACCCCGGTATTTTTGCGCTTTGCGGTGAGAAGTGTACACTTAGCGCTTGAATTTACTTCATAAAAGCGATATTATAAAAGTATGTCCATCAGAGCGTAGGATGGACTGGATCGGAAAGTATAAGAAGTAAGAGACGGAAAGGAGCACTCCTATGAACTTTGCACACGCAGAAGTGGCAACGCTGGACCCGACGACCATGCGTACCCTGTGCGAGGAGTACATCGCAAACAACTACATCGACCCGGAGACCAGCGAGCGGCTGGGGGTCAAGCGCGGCCTGCGCAACCCGGATGGCACCGGCGTGCTGGCTGGTCTGACCAACGTCTGTGACGTTGTGGGCTACAAAAAGGATCAGGAGGGTCATGTGATCCCCACCCCCGGCAAGCTGATCTACCGGGGCGTCAACATCAACGAGATCGTGGACGAGGCTTACCGCAACGACCGCTTCGTGTTTGAGGAAGTGATCTGGCTGCTTTTGTTCGGCAGCCTGCCCACCCGGGAGCAGCTGGACGATTTCTGTGAGATCCTAGCAGAATCCCGCGCCCTGCCGGACGGTTTTATGGACACCATGAACGCCCCCTCGCCCAATATCATGAACAAGTTGCAGCGCTGCGTGCTGGGCCTGTACTCCTACGATGACCGCGCCGAGGATCTGAGCCTTGAGAACATCCTGAACCAGAGCATCAACCTGATCGCCAGCATGCCCACCATGATGGTGAACGCTTACCAGATGAAGCGCCGCTACTACGATAAACAGAGCATGTTCTTCCACCTGCCCAAGCCCGGTCAGAGCACGGCAGAACACATCCTCAGCACCTACCGCCCGGATCAGAAGTTCACCCACGAGGAGGCAAAGCTGCTGGATATGTGCCTGCTGGTCCACGCAGACCACGGCGGCGGCAACTGCTCCACCTTTACCACCCGCGTGCTGTCCTCCTCCGGTACGGACACCTACTCGGCCATCTCTGCGGCCATCGGTGCCCTGAAAGGCCCCAAGCACGGCGGTGCAAACCTGATGGTCAACCGCCAGCTGCAGGATATCCTCAAGCACGTCGAGAACCCGGACGATGACGATGAGGTGCGCGAGTATCTGCGCCGCATCCTGCGCAAGCAGGCGGGCGACGGCTCCGGCCTGATCTACGGCATGGGTCATGCGGTTTACACCATCAGCGATCCCCGTGAGGTCATCCTGAAGCAGCGCGCAAAGCATCTGGCCTACGAAAAGGGCTTTGAGGAAGAGTACAATATGCTGTGCAGCATCGAGCGGCTGGCACCCGGCATCTTTGCTGAGGAAAAGGGCAGCTCCAAGCCGGTATGCGCCAACGTGGACCTGTTCAGCGGCCTGATCTACAATATGCTGGGCATCTCGGAGGATCTGTACACCCCGCTGTTCGCCATCGCCCGTGTGCCGGGCTGGTGCGCACACCGGGTGGAAGAGGTGATCTTTGCCAACCGTATCATCCGCCCGGCCTACAAGTATCTGGGCGTGCGCCAGAAATATAAGCCCATCGAGGAGCGTTAATGAAACCGTTAGAGTTCGTTGTTGTCCTGCTCTGCGTGCTGCTTGGCCTTGGCCGCGGCGCAGACCTTGCCTTTGCCACCGATGCCGCCACCGGTCTGTGTACCGCAGGTGCGGTGTGGTGGCGGTATCTCGCCTTGGGCGCTGTGGTGCTGGCCGCAGTGCTGGTCGGGCACAGCCGCCCGCTGCCCCCGGAGCCGCTGCGCAGCCGCCGCCCGGCGGCAGGCGTGCTGGCCTTTGCCGGGGCAGTGTGTATGCTGGCTGCCGGCGCGGCGCAGTTCGTGTTCGCTGCCGGTACGGTAAGCACTTTTGTGCGCATTCTGCTGGAGGTAGCCTGTGCCGTGTGGCTGAGCAACCTCGGGTGCAGCTGGCTGCGCGGGGATGGCTGGAAAACGCCTGCCGGCGGTCTGCCGCTGGCCATAGCGGGCAGTGCGCTGTTTTACTGGAACGTGCTGATGCGCTTTATGGAGAACAGCTCCAGCTGGCACCGGGTGGAGCCGACTGCCATGGTCTGGCAGATGCTGGCCGCGCTGGTGTTTCTTTCGGCGATGGTCCGCGCCCTTTGGCTGCCGGAAACGTCCAACGGC
>OKSE01001216.1_pt1 | contig 13003 bp, 12 predicted proteins | sample 1633631 | NCBI WGS metagenome assembly OKSE01 (sample SAMEA3541555, study PRJEB24748) | human gut metagenome | biome: human gut; feature: human-associated habitat; material: faeces | place: China | collected 2012 | reverse complement strand
TCGGGAAAGAAAATGGGGGTCGCATTCGTGCAGCGCCTGCGGCGCTGCTTTCCCCACGGCCCTTGCGCCGCATTGCAAAATGCGTATTGACAAAATATGACGTTATCCATATAATGCCATAAGTTGAAAAAAGGGAGGACGTCTGCTATGCTGCTGAAAAAACGCAACAAATGTCATTTCGTTTCCCTTTTTGTTTTTCATATTTAGAATATGGACCATCTGTCGATTCCTCGACAGGTGGTCTTTTTTTAGGAGGAGAGAGCGATGATCGAAAATTGGAAGGACGTTCAGATCGTGCCGGAGTTCTGCGATCAGGGCGTGGACTGCTACCGTTTGGAGGGAGGGCACTTCCTCAACGAGTATTACATTGTCTCGGAGGCCGAGACGCGAAAGCTGATGAACCATCCGGAGGTGGTGGGCTACGAGGTGTACGCCTCGCTCGTGACGGCGACCTCGCAGATGATGTACTACCTGAAGGAGAAAAAGAAGATCACGTCGGCGAATATCCTCTCGATCCTGCGGGGAGCCTTGAACTACCCGCTGGAGGAGAGCTGCTACAAAGAGCACATCCGCGTCCACGACATCAGCTTTATGTCGAGCGAGCGCGTTTTTGAAAACGGCGAGATGACGGGCCTTGAGATCAAATACTGCAAGCTTGCCACCGTGCCGAACAGCACGCTGCTGATCGGCGACATCATCGCCTCCGGCGAGACGCTTGTGAACTGCCTGCGCTATGTGATCGACTATTACCGCAAGCAGGGGACCAAGCTGCGCAATATCGTCCTCTTCACGATCGGCGGCACGCAGGGCGTTGAGATCCTGGAAAAGCTGACGCAGGAGATCCGTGTGTACTGGCCGGGCTTTGAGGGATTTGTCACGGTGTATTACGAGGGCATTTTCAGCTGCTATGAAGAGGGAAACAAGGGCGTTTCCGGCATCAACCGCGCGCTGATCGACTTCTACTGGAAAGGCGGCATCATTGCCCCTGCCTTCCGTCGCGAGACGCTCTCGATGCAGAATCCCCTTTTTGAAAAGTGCACGATCTACGACGGCGGCGCCCGCCGCTACGAGATCCACGAGCATATTGAAGAGGTGCTCGAATTCTGGAACGGCATCTTAGAGCGCGCCGACAGCATCGACAAGCAAGCGCTGCTCGAGGAAAAGCTCGGGCATCCGCTGCCGATCTCCTACGAGGACTGGCTGAAGGACTGTCACTATGAAAAACTGGACAAAAAGACGACGCGCTGGCTCTATCAGCAGGAGCGCGGCTTTGTGGAGGGCATGCGCGATGTCTCGCTGAAGGAGATCGCGCGCCAGCGGATCGACGAGTTCACCACGACCCTGAGAAAGTATATCCTTTAAAAAATTTATAGATCAGAGAGGACAGAACGCATGAAGAATGAAAAGACGGTAGTGGATATTGACTACGCAGAGGCGATCGTGCCGAAAAGCGCCCGACGCGGCATCGTGACCATGTTTATGATCATGCTGGGCTTCACCTTTTTCTCCGCGAGCATGTGGGTGGGCCAGCAGTTGGCGGACGGCCTGGATTTTCAGGGCTTCGTCGTGTCGATGATCGTCGGCGGCGTGATCCTGAGCCTGTACACGGGACTTTTGGGCTACGTGGGCGCGGAGACGGGCATGAGCCTCGACCTTCTGGCCCGCAAGGCCTTTGGCGTCAAGGGTTCGTATCTGCCCTCGGCCATGATCTCGTTCACGCAGATCGGCTGGTTCGGCGTGGGCATCGCCATGTTTGCCATCCCGGTCGCGAATGAGCTGCTGGGCGGCAGCAAGACGGCGGAGTGGGCGCTGGTGATCGTTGCCGGTATCTGCATGACGGCCTCGGCCTACTTCGGCATCAAGTCGCTCACGATCGTCAGCTATATCGCCGTCCCGATGGTTGCGGTGCTGGGAACGGTCGCGATGGTGCTCGCCGTCATGCGCGGCGACGGCACGATCATCGATCAGTTTGCCAAGTCCAGCGGCACGCTGACGGTGATCGGCGGCGCGGGACTGGTCGTTGGCTCGTTCGTCTCCGGCGGCACGGCGACGCCGAACTTCTCCCGCTTTGCCAAAAGCGGCAAGGTGGGCGCCATCACAACGGTGATCGCGTTCTTCATCGGCAACTCTCTGATGTTCTTCTTCGGCGGTGTCTCGTCGGTCTATGTGGGCGGCAACGACATCTTCGAGGTGATGATCAACCTTGGGCTGTTCTATCTCGCCATCCTGGTCCTGGGCCTGAACATCTGGACGACGAACGACAACGCGCTCTATTCCGCGGGCCTCGGCCTTGCCAACATCTTCGGCCAGAAAAAGAAGCCCATGGTGCTTGTCTCCGGCATCATCGGCACGGTGCTCGCCGTCTGGCTGTACTGGAACTTCTGCGGCTGGCTGAACATCCTGAACTGCACGCTGCCGCCGGTGGGTATCATTCTGGTGCTGGGCTATTTCCTGAACAAGGAAAAGTATCAGGACGTGGAGGTCAGCGAGACGGTCAACTGGTTCGCAGTGCTCGGCGTGGTGCTCGGCGCGGTGGTAGCGAATCTGGTGCATTGGGGCATCGCCTCGATCAATGGCATGGTGGTCGCCGCGGTGTGCTACCTGATCGGCCGCGCGGTGGAGAAGAAGTAAAAAGGTGTAACTTCCGCCAAAAAATTGCAGAACAAAAGCCCATCAGCTCGTCGAGCTGATGGGCTTTTTCCTTTGCATGAAGTGCAGAAGATCACTTTGTGCTCGCCGCGTAGAGCATGATCGCCGTCAGCGCGATATAGACCGCGCAGGCCGCGGCGATCACAGCGCAGAGTGCGATGCAGGCGACGCGAAGCGTTCTCTTTTGCCGGAGCTTTCGCGCCGATAGCACGACGCCCGCGATGGACAGAAAAAACAGCAGTATCGCGACCCAAAGCTGCATACGACCGCTCCTTTCTTCACTCCGCCGCAGGGCGGAAGACGTCGATCATGTCGGTGCACCACTTGAGCTCGCGGGTGAAGCGGCGGCGCAGCGCGTCGGGCGGCTCCTTGCCCTTGCCGACATCGAAAAAGCCGCGGCCGCTGTGTACGGCGAGGTACAATGCCCCATCAGAATGCAGGCTGACGGAAAAATCGCCGAAGGCGCTATTGGTGAGCGCAAGAATGCGCTCCATGCGGCTGGGACTCAAAAAGCGCAGCGCCCAGTCGGCATCATCGCAGCTCAGGTTGAAGTGCTTGTTGAAATCTTCATAGTCCGTCTTGATCGTTTTGGCGCGGAAGAGCTTGTCGAGCTTGCCGCGCGGCCAGAACGTGAGTTCGGCGGGGTACGTTTTGCCGAGCTCACAGGCCATCCACTGACCTTTGTAGACCACGCGCTCGGCGGACTCCATCATGTCGTTGTTCTCATTGAGGTATTCGGTCACGTCCGTCAGCGTGACGGTGCAGAGCTCGGACGTAAGGCCGCGGTAGGTGAAGTCGATGCGGCCGCTGGCGCTGTCGTAGACGTATGACGGCAGCGGAATGTTTGAACCCTTGATATCCACAAGGTTTTGCTTTCCGATGGGCTGCACGTCTTCAAAATTCGCGTTCATGATCTCCGGCACGAGGGACTCAAAGACCGCTTTTCCGGCGGCCTTCCGGTGCTTGTTCAGAACGCCCTGCCCCAGCAGCGCGACGACGATGCCGATGACCGTCAGCGCCGTGACCGAGGTGAAAATACCGATCGCCGTCGCGGCGCAGCCAATCACCGTGAGGAGCTTGCCGCGGCCACCGCCGCGCTTGCCGTTTTGCAGCTCGCGCGCGAGCTGTTCGTCTGTCATTGTTTGATTTTTTTCCATCGTATCATCCTTTCTCAGTCCCGCGCCGCAAAAAGAGCGGTGTTTTTCAGCAGAAGATCCAGCGTTTCCTCCATTGCGTGCAGCGACGCGCAATAGCTGCGGTGCAGGGCGTCAAGGTCGCGCAGGTCTACATTACTGGCAACGGCGGCAAAGCCATAGCCTGTTTCCACCGCCAGCGAGAGCACCCGGCCTTCCCAGCGGAAGCCCAAAAGCTGTCCTTCGACGCGCTGCCTGAACTCGTTCATCAGCTCCATAAACTGCGGGGCAAGAAGGGAGAGGGCATCCTGCTCCGGCTCTGCTGTGACGCAGAAGCATCGGTCAAACAGCGCATCGCCCGTCGCTGCGCCGCGCGGACTGTCCTCCGTCCTTGCGTTGACGAGGACGGGGGAGGGGACGGTCGTCTGCGTTTCGCAGCGCAGCACGAGGCCTTTGAAGACCATCTCGTGGCAGGTCTCATAGCCTTCGTGACCGCACCCTCGCTCATACACATGGTCCAGCCGCACATTGGCGGCGGAAAAATGCACGCCGCGATAATCGCCCTCATGGAAATTCTCAACCGTACATTCCTCCCACTGACCGTCCAGCAGGTGGAACGTCCGGAGAAACGGCTCGTCAACGCACATTTCCGGTGTGTGCATATCCGGGCCGAAGGCCTTTTCCCATTCCGCACGGAAAAAGTCTCCAAACTGCTCCTGTATCAGGGCCTGGAGCTTCTTTTGCGCGCTGCCGCCCAAAAAGACCGCGCAGCAGACGCCGCCGAAGAACAGCACCCCCGTCAGGATGGCCTTGAGCGCGGTGTCCTGCACGGCAAAGTACGAGACCGTGCCGCTCAACGCGCCAAAAAGGCCCACCAGGATCCAGATGCGCGACATTTTCTGATAGTGCCCGAGCTTTTTCGAAAGCTCAGCGTCGCTGAGTTTTCCTCTTCCCGTCATTTCACATCCATCCTTTATCATGGCGTTTTCAAATATCCCAGTTGTCCATCCAGTTTTCGCCCCAGTCGTCAGCGGGATCATACGGCGCTTCGGGGATCCAGCCCGCGGGATAGACGAGACCGTCTTCGTCGTGGTAGGCAAGGCCGTCGTCGCCGATGGTATAATCGTTGCCCAGAAGGTAACGGTTCACACCGTCGTAGTACCAGATATAGAAGGTGGAGTATTCGTCTTCGTAAAACTCCGCGTTTTCCATGTCCGTGTAGGTGTAGAAGTCGGCGTTGCGGTAGAAGACACCGTCAAAGTGCTGATCGTCCCCGTAGCGGCCAAAGCGTTCGGCGGAGAGGGTGAAGCTATTGCCGTCGTCGCTGGGGCAGAGGTAGGCGCGCGTTCCGTTGTCGTAGAGGTAGAGGCCCATGCCCTCGCCCTCGTCGTTCATCGTGCCGCTCATGGAATAGTCCGGTGAGCAGGCGATGTACTGCATGAGGGACGAGTCGATGACGATGGTCTCGCCCAGGGCGTTCTGCCACATGCCGTCCCAGTTGCTTTTATCCCACTCGACGATCTCCGCCTCGTCGTCGCGGAGGAAGGTGTGGCGGTGGATGGTGAGCCCGCTGCCCTCGCCGTTCTGGTTCGGTAGCAGCACGCCGTCGTCGCGCAGGAGAAAATTGTAGAGAAAGCCGTTGAAAAAGATTATCGGCCGGCCGCTCGCCTCAGACAATTCAAATTCTCCGCGCCCGCGGAGACCTTGACATTTTTTACCGTCACAGTAAAGTGCTCGGGCGCGCCGAGCTTTGCCGGGTCATCCGAAAAGCTGTACTGGGTCTTTGCTATGCATACGGGGCATTTGCTAAAACCGAGAGCTTCAAGCTGGGCTATCTGCTTTTTGGCATTGGGCATGACGGTTATTCCGTCGCCGCCGTAGACTTTTCTGACAACGGCTTCGATCTTCTCCTCGATCGAAAGCTCATCTTCGTAGGCGAAAGTGAAATCGCCCTTTTCCTCTTCGCACAGGCGAACTACTTCGCGCGCGAGCGCTTCGCCGCCCTTGCCGCCTTCAGCCCACACGGTGGAGAGCACGGTGTTGACCCCGAGCTCGCGGCATTTTGCGATGATGAAATCTATCTCGGCGTCGGTGTCGGTCGGGAATCTGTTGACCGCAACGACGCAGGGGAGTTTATAGACATTTTTGATGTTGGAAACATGGCGCAGGAGGTTCGGTATACCTCTTTCGAGCGCGCCGATATCTTCAACTGCAAGCTCCTTTTTGTCGAGCCCGCCGTGCATCTTGAGCGCGCGGACAGTGGCAACAACGACCACCGCGTCGGGCGCAAGTCCCGCCATGCGGCACTTTATATCGAGGAACTTTTCGGCACCGAGATCTGCGCCGAATCCCGCTTCGGTGACGGTATAATCGCCCATCTTGAGCGCCATCTTAGTCGCCATGACGGAGTTGCAGCCGTGCGCTATGTTCGCGAACGGTCCGCCGTGGACGAACGCAGGCGTGCCCTCAAGGGTCTGGACAAGGTTGGGCTTCAGGGCGTCTTTCAAAAGCGCGGTCATCGCGCCGGCCGCCTTGAGCTCGCCGCAGGTCACGGGCTTGTCGTCGTAGTTGTAGGCCCCCCCCATCCGGCCCAGCCTTTGGTATCGATCACGCGCCCGTCATCCAGGCGTAGTAAAAATTGCCCGCTCTCATCCTTAATATTCACCAGGTTTTGCGTCACGTTGCGGATCAGCGCCTGCAGTTCGCTGCGGGCGATAAAACGCTCAGGCTGACGCAGTAATGGGCTATGTTTGACCGGCCAAACTTTCATGTTGTTAACCTCGGGTATATGTCGAATTCAAAGCGCCGCCCTTAATGAGCGCCGGGGCAGCAGGTTTATGACGATTCAGATAGCCAATATTGTTATTGCCCCACAGACAGTCGTAAGGCATCCCCGCCAGCAGCTCGACCACCGCACGGTGTTCCGCACTGGTTTGTTCCGACTGAGCGTAGCCGAGCTCGCGCATTCTGAGGGTCTCGCTGCGCAGGACGCTGTGGGTGTGCAGGTTGAGCTTGAAGCGCAGCGAGACGAGGAAGCCGCAGGCTAACACCACCAGAGTGCCGACACTGAGGATCAGCAGAATGGTATGGCTGACCCCTTCAGGCTGTATTTTTTGCCCGGAAACAAACCCCGACAACTGCATAATGATCCCCACCAGCATCACCGCCCCCGCCTGCGAGGCTTTGCGGGTCAGGGTCATGATGCCGGCAAAAATCCCCTCCCGGCGCTGGCCGGTGATCGCTTCGTCGACGTCGGCAATATAGGTGTAGGTATTCCACGGTACGTAATTTATCCCGCCGCGTCCCAGTCCGGCGACAGCAGAGATGAGCAGCAATAAGGAATAGACGTCGCTCAGTCCGGCGTAATAGAGCAGCGCGTAGGAGAGTGAGCTCAGGCCAAACAGGACCACCACCATGCGGTACGACGGCGCGGGGCCAAAACGAATGCACAGCGGGATCATGGCGATTACTGCAATAAACTGGAAGATGGCCATCGTCCCCAGCAGGTTCGAGGCGACGGCGGCTTCCTGCATCAGAACAAAGACCACGTAATAGGTAAACACGGCATTGAAGACGTCCTGGGCGATATAGCCCCCCAGATACATGCCGAGGTGCTGGCGGAAAATTTTTATCCGCAGCGTAGAACTCAGCTCAATCACCAGGCGATTGAGGCTCTGAGCAAGGGTTAAGTTTTGTTTTTCCGCTTCCGCCCGCAGGGCCGCTTCCGACCACGCCTCCCGCGGTCGTTCCCAGGTGAAACACCAGACCAGAGTCAGCATCACCGCGCACAGCACCGAGAACACCAGACTGGCATAGAAGAACGAGCTGGCATTATCTTTGCCGAGCCAGGAGAGAAGGATCCCCGGCAGGAAGGAGGCTAAAATCGCCGACATCTGCGCCATCGAAATGCGCGCGCCGGAGAATTTGGTTTTCTGTTTAAAGTCATCGGTCATCTCCGGCACCAGCGTCTCATAGGGCACCAGAATCATGGTATAGACCATATCAAACAGCAGATAGGTCGCCAGGTAGTACCAGAAGCCCATCTCGCCGACCCACATCGCTGAATAGCTGAATACGCAGGGGATGCCGAGCAGAATAAAGAATTTTCTGCGGCCGAAGCGCTTACCAAGCCAGGTGGTGCCAAAGTTATCGGTGAGAAAGCCCATCAGCGGGCTTACCACCGCGTCCAGCACGCGGGCGGCAGCAAAAATAAGCGTGGCCTCAATCGGGGACAGTCCGCAAAAGGTCGTGTAAAAGTAGAGCAGCCATGCGGCGGTTAACGCCGTCGTGCCGGCGCCGAGAAAATCGCCCGCGCCGTAGGCCAGATAGTTAGCCAGTCCAATTTTTCGTGTTTTCATCGCCGTGATCCTGTGTCTTTTTTTTAAAAGAACGCCGACAATCGTTCCGGATTTGCCACCGGAAGGGAGTGGGTACCTGGCTACACTAAAAGCTGTGAAAGGAGGTTACCTTTGTACTTTTGCCACGGAACAGTCGCCGGTGGCAAAATGACAAAGAGATGACGTCGCCACTTCACTCATTTATAAAACAGCATTTCTTTTTAATCAAAAGGCAGGTTCATTGATGTGATCTGGCTGGAAGGTCGCCGACTGACGAACAGGCTCGCAAATCCCGGGATCGGCCCTTGCGCAGTCGAGGAAACAGGAGTAAAGAATGGAAGAAAGGGTTATTCCGCGTATCTCAAGGAGGCCAGATGCCTTATACCCATCTGCTGGTTGCCGTCGCGCCAACGCCGGAGAGTCAGGTATTAATTAAAAAAGCGGTGTCGATAGCCCGCCCCGTTAACGCGAAAGTGAGCTTAATCACTCTCGCTACGGATCCGGAGCTGTATAACCAGTTCGCCGCACCGATGATGGAAAATCTGCGTGAAGTGATGCAGGAAGAGACGCGGGAGTTTCTCAATGAGCTGGCTCGCCACGCGGACTACCCAATAGAAAGAATGACCATCGCCTGCGGCGAGCTAGGCCATCATATTAAGGACTTCTGCCGGTCGCACCGTGTTGATCTGGTGATCTGTGGCAATCACAACCATTCCCTCTTCTCACGCGCCACCTGCTCGGCGCAAAGAATCGTCGGCAGCTGCGGCGTTGATGTCCTGTTGGTTTCCCTTGAAAAGGGCTAACGCCGGTTAGCCCTTTTCCTGAACTAGGCCAGTTTAGGGAAGGTGGCTATCTTCCCCCGCAGACGGCTCTCCTCGCTGCGCGGTGAAATATGCTGCAGATCCTCGACAAAGCGCGCCTGCCAGTTATGAATATCATTTTCTCTGATCACGTCCAGCATCGCTGAATGACGGGCGATACGTTCCGCCAGCGGCATGCTGAGCGCGCGATCCAGCGCGGCGGCAACCTCGTCGCGATCGTAAGGATTGACGATCAGGGCGCTGGTCAGCTCCTGCGCCGCCCCGGCAAACTGCGACAGGACCAGTACGCCAGGGTTATCCGGATCCTGCGCCGCGACGTACTCCTTCGCCACCAGGTTCATACCATCGCGAAGCGGCGTCACCAGCCCGACGTCAGAATAGCGGAAGACCTTCATCAGCAGCTTACGATCAAAATGCTGGTTCAGATAGTAGAGCGGTGTCCAGCCAAGCTGACCAAACTGTCCGTTGATGCGTCCGGCTGCGGTTTCCAGCTGGTGGCGGATATCCTGATAGGCCTGCACATCGCCGCGGGAGGTCGGCGCGATCTGGGTATAACGGATTTTGCCGTGGTGCTGAGGGTACTTCTCGAGCAGCGTCTCGTAGGCGAGGAATCGCTCCGGCAACCCTTTCGAATAGTCAAGACGCTCCACGGAGAAGATATTCTTCACATTTTTCAGCTCGTTCTTCAACTGGGCCAGCTTCGGCGGCAGCGGACCTTTAGCGTTGCGCGTAATTTCGTCCGGATCGATCCCTATCGGATAAACCTCGGTACTGAACGCCTTACCCCATGCCTGATAGCGTTTATCGCCGAGGTCGGATAGGCGAGTCTGCATAGCAATGCTGTCGAGAAAAGCGGTTCTGTCGCTTTCGGTCTGGAAGCCCAGCAGATCGTAATCGCATAGTTGCTCCAGCAGCTCAGCGTGCGGCGGCAGAGCGTTAAAAATCTCCGGCGTCGGGAACGGAATATGTAAGAAAAACCCGATGCGATTGTTCACTCCGCGCTTACGCAGCTCGCTGGCGAAGGGCAGAAGATGGTAATCATGGATCCACAGCGTATCGTCTGGCTCAATCAGCGGCAGAAGCTTGTCCGCCAGCATGGCGTTAACCCGCAGATATCCCTCCCAGGCTTCGCGCTGAAAGCTGACCAGATCAAGACGATAGTGGAAAGCCGGCCACAGCACGGCGTTAGAGAACTGGTTGTAGTATTCATCATGGTCCCGTTCATTAAGGTTGAACGACGCCCAGGAAATATTCCCGCGGGAGCCCTGCTTGAGCGGCTGCTGGTCATCGCCAATCTCGCCGCTCCAGCCAAACCACAGACCCCCCGCCGCTCTCAGTGCCCCCAGGATGCCGACGGCCAGACCGCCAGCGCTCGATTTTTTATCGTCCGGTAAGGCGATACGGTTAGAGACTACGACTAAACGACTCATGGTCATCCCTCCTTTCGGTTTGCGCGTCATACGCCAGATGTTGCAACCACGTCCTTACAGCGGCGGCATCCGCCAACCGCCAGTGCGCCTGAGTTTCCCCGGCGCCAACTTTTACCGACATTCCCTGCAGTTGATTAACGACGCTGAATCCCGCCTCGTCGGTCAAATCATCGCCGACAAAAACCGGTTCGCGGCCGGCGAATGGCGCCTCCTGCATGAACGCGGTAATCGCCTCCCCTTTGTTGACGCCGCGGGGTTTAATCTCCACCACGCACTTGCCAAGCTGTAACGCCAGCAGCGGATAGCGCTGAACAATCCGCTGCGCCAGCTCCAGCACGGCGCTCTGCTGCTGCGGGGCCTGGCGATAGTGGAGCGCGAAAGCCATCTCTTTACTCTCCAGCTCACATCCCGGGAGCGCTTCCAGCGCCGACGTCAGCTCAGCCGCGATCTCATCGCGCAGCGCTGTCGGCAGAGAGACGATGTAGGTTTTACCATTGATATCACGGCGCTCGGCCCCGTGAACGCCGGCCAGCGGTAGCCGCCAGGGATGGGTTAGCGTGTCAAGTTCAGCCATTGAGCGCCCTGAAATCAATGCCACCGCGCCCCCCTGCTGCTGGGCCAGCGCATTGAGCGCCTGCAGCGTGCTGTCGGGTATCACCACCTGATCGGGGTGCGGCTGGATATCGGCAAGAGTACCGTCGAGGTCAAAGAAAAAAGCGTAGTTTCCGGTTAGCGCAGGCGGTACAGATATCTGGTTATCCACCCTGTTTCCTCCTTATCATGGCCAGCCGAAGCTGGTTGTTAATTATATGTGAGCCATGTAAGTATAGACAGTGTGACCAACCTCGCCATTTTTGATAGTTACCGCCAGCGAAACGGGCGCTGGCGGCAATTACTCTGTAAACTAAAAAGTTCGGTTTAAATTCAGGCCGCACGTTTGGCTTTTTGTTTGTAGCGGTCGAAGATCACCGCCGCCAGCAGGATCACCCCGCGCACGACGTATTGTGAGAGTGGCGAGATATTCAGCAGGTTCATCGCATTTTCCACGGTCCCGAGGATCAGGATCCCGGCCACCACGTAGGAGATCTTGCCGATCCCGCCCTTCAGCGACACCCCGCCCAGCACGCAGGCCGAAATAACAATCAGCTCATAGCCAATCGAGGTCATCGGCTGGCCGCTGGTCATGCGCGACGCCAGAATGATCGATACCAGACCGGAGAGCACAAAGATAATAATCTTGGTGCGCACCACCGGGACGCCGGCCAGGCGCGCCGCCTCTTCATTGCCGCCAATAGCCAGCGTATTACGGCCAAAGGTGGTTTTGTTTAGTAATAATCCGAAAACCACCAGGCAGGCGACGGTCAGCCAGATCGGCGCCGGCAAACCAAACCAGTTGGCATAGCCGAGGGTGAAGAAACGTTCATCTTCGATCCCCACCGCTTTGCCGTCGGAGATAATATAGGCCAGGCCGCGGACAATCTGCATGGTGGCCAGCGTGGTGATCAGCGCGTTTATCTTAAGGCGCGCAATGACAAATCCGTTAACCAGGCCACTAAGCGCCCCCAGCAACAGGCCTGCGGCGATCCCCAGCCACAGGCTTTCGCTGAGATTAATCACCACCGCGGTGGTGACCCCGGCGCAGGCGATAACCGACGCCACCGACAGGTCAAAATCGCCGGAGGCCAGGCAAAACAGCATGCCGCAGGCCACCATCCCGGACATCGAGATCGCCAGCCCCAGCCCTTTCATATTGACGAATGAAGCAAAGTTGGGCACAAAAATCACACAGCCGATAAACAGCACCGCAAACACCACCAGCATGCCAAACTGATCCCAGATGCGGGCAAAGCTAAAGGTTGAGCGGGTAGCCCCGGACGTAGTCACTGATGACATCATTTACTCCTTACTCAGGCGACAGCCTGGCTCACTGTTGGCATCGCAAGGCTTAACGCCTGCTGTTCATTGGCTTCTTCATGCAGCAGTTCGCCGGCGATTTGTCCTTCGCGCATCACCACGATGCGGTCAGCGACGCCCAGCACTTCCGGCAGGTCGCTGGAGGCAAACACCACGGCGACACCGGAGGCGGCGAGGCCATAGATCACATTGTAAATTTCATGTTTGGCGCCGACGTCGATGCCGCGGGTTGGCTCATCAAGCAGGATCACCTTCATCTCTTCCGACAGCCAGCGGCCAAGGATCGCTTTCTGCTGGTTGCCGCCCGACAGGTTCATAATCAGCTGTTCCGGGCCCGGCGTTTTAATATTCAGCGACTGGATATGTTGATCGGCGTTGTCCGCCTCCCAGGCGTTGTTGATCAGGCAGCCAGCGTGAATATGCTTGCGCCGGGCGCTGATATTGATGTTATCGCGCACGGAATGCACCGGAATAATCCCCTCCGCTTTACGATCCTCCGGGCACAGCATCATCCCGGCCTGGATGGCCTGGGCCGGTTTGCGAATGGAGACGGGCTGGCCATCGATATACACCTGACCGCCGGTTATCTGCGTGCCGCCAAACAGGCCTTTCATTAGTTCGCTGCGCCCGGCACCCACCAGTCCGAACAAACCGACAATTTCACCGCTGCGCACCGAGAGACTAACCAGCGTGCGCACGCCCGGCGCTTTGACCTCCTC
>OKSE01001207.1_pt1 | contig 13056 bp, 7 predicted proteins | sample 1633631 | NCBI WGS metagenome assembly OKSE01 (sample SAMEA3541555, study PRJEB24748) | human gut metagenome | biome: human gut; feature: human-associated habitat; material: faeces | place: China | collected 2012 | reverse complement strand
CGGTCGGGGATTTCGGGCACGAAATTATTCTCGCTCAGGCAAGGCAAGTATACCACGTTGCTCCATCGCCCGTCTTCCAGTATCCCGGCACGGCCGCACATTACGTTCGAGTCGATGTATACGGGGTAGATGGGGTCTGTCACGCCGATGCTGTTGTCGTGGCGAAGGATGTCTCCGATATTTCCCGTATCGCTCTTGGCGCCGTCACTGATAAAGACTTCGCCGGGTTCCAGATAGACGCCGCGCGGAGTGTAATCGTTCCTGATGACGGCATCTATCAGGAAATCATAACCTTGTTCGGGACCGTAACCGTGGAATGTCTCTTTGTTTGCCAGCTCGTCTACTGCCTTATGCATGGCTTCGATGGAAGCTTGAGGCAGCGGGCGGGTTACATCTCCGATACCCAGGCGGATAAGGTCCGTTTTGGGATGAGAGACTTTGAATGCATTTACCTTTTTGGCAATGTCCGAAAACAAGTAATTGTTTGGTAGTTTTAAAAAATGTTCGTTTACTAGTGCCATCGTTGTTATTGTTTTTATCGTTGTTTTAAGTTTTTCAAAATCAGTATCACATCTCTATTTCGCCTTCGAAAACCTTTCCGGCCGGACCGGTCATGTATACATGTCCGTCTTTCTCGTTCCAATGGATGTGGAGATCGCCTCCGTCCATCCTTACCCACGATTTTCGTCCGGCTTTATGGTTCAGTACGGCTGCCACGGCGGTGGCGCAGGCCCCTGTTCCGCAAGCCATTGTGATGCCCGAACCTCTTTCCCACACTCTCATCCGTAGGGATTGGTCCGGCAATATTTCTACAAATTCCACATTGGTCCGCTCAGGAAAAAGCGGATGATTTTCCAGTTTCGGGCCAACCGCCGGCAAATCCACCTCTTTTATATCATCTACGAAAATGACAACATGCGGATTTCCCATGCAGACGAATGTTCCTTTGTATTCTTTTCCATCGGCCAAGATAGTTTCTGCCAGCATTCCGCCGGTTTTCGTAGCTATCTGTCCGGGGTTTGATAGCAGGGGCGTACCCATATCTACGGTTACATCCTTCACCACCCCGTTGCCTGTATGAAGTTTCAGGATTTTGATTCCCGAAAGGGTTTCCAGTGTGATCACCTCCTTATCCGTCAATCCTTTCTCGTATACATATTTGCCTATGCAGCGCGAGGCGTTTCCACACATCATGGCTTCGGAGCCGTCTGCATTGAATATACGCATACTGAAATCCGCTTTCTCGGATGCTCCAATCAGTACCAGACCGTCTGCACCGATACCGGTATGATAAGCGCTCCATTTTCTGGCGGCTTTTATCGGATCTTGCAGCGGAAAAGACAAGGTATTTACATAGATATAATCATTACCGGTTCCTTGCATCTTGGTAAACTTGATAGTTGTTGCCATTTTGATTAATACTTATTTGTTATAGCTTCCTTTTGCTTTTAATTCTGTGCAAATATATATCTTTTTGATATTTTATAAGATATAATTGTTTCTATTTTCTTATTTATTTTCATTCTAATAACAGATAGAAACAGAAATATTTGCTTTATCTTTCAAATTGCATCAAAACATGGGAAGATAGTTTTGAATTGTAAGTCAATAGGTCGTTATATGGTTGAGGGATGTAATATTCCTATTATTATATCCCGGTTGATTGACTATAAAGGGGGGATGCCGTCCTAAATACAATCTATCTGAATAAAAGAAATGCTCGAACTTACAATTTAAAAGTATTTTTCACAATCTAGCTTTCAAATATTAAATACACACGTCATATATACAACAAACTGTAATACAGAGACGCAAGACTGCATCTTTTTATCAAAAGAAAGCATCAGCTCTGCATCAAAAAGAAATAAATTACCTACTTTTGCAGAACAATATGAAATACAAACCAACATTATTATAAACCAAAGACAGCAATAATGGCAAAAACAGAGCAAATAGGTCTTTATGACGCAACCAACGAACATGACGCTTGCGGCGTAGGCATGGTAGTCAACATTCATGGCAACAAATCGCATGAACTGGTAGACTCCGCATTAAAGGTATTGGAAAACATGCGCCACCGAGGCGCGGAAGGAGCCGATAACAAAACCGGCGACGGAGCCGGAATCATGCTACAGATTCCCCACGAATTCATCCTCCTGCAAGGCATCCCCGTACCCGAAAAAGGAAAATACGGAACCGGACTCGTATTTCTGCCCAAAGACGAAAAAGAGCAAGCCAGCATCCTGAGCATTATGATTGAAGAAATAGAACGCGAAGGACTTACCTTGATGCACCTGCGCAATGTGCCCACCAACCCCGCCTGCCTGGGCAAGGACGTACGAGCCACCGAACCGGACATCAAACAGGTATTCATCACCGGAGTGACAGATGCGGACAGTCTGGAACGCACCCTCTACATCATCCGCAAGAAGATAGAAAAGCGCGTGCGGCACACGGACTTCTACATCGTTTCGCTATCGGCAAAAAACATTATATATAAAGGTATGCTTTCATCATTACAGCTGCGCAACTACTACCCAGACCTGACAAATAGCTATTTTACCAGCGGACTGGCATTGGTGCACTCCCGTTTCAGCACCAACACTTTCCCCACCTGGGGACTGGCACAGCCTTTCCGCCTGCTGGCACACAACGGCGAAATCAATACCATCCGCGGTAACCGGGGTTGGATGGAGGCGCGCGAAAGTGTCCTTTCCTCTCCGGCACTAGGGGATGTCAAAGACATCCGTCCCATTATCCAGCCGGGCATGAGCGACAGTGCCTCACTGGACAATGTGCTGGAATTTTTTGTGATGTCGGGACTGAGCCTGCCCCATGCCATGGCAATGCTGGTACCCGAATCGTTCAACGACAAAAACCCCATCAGTGAAGATTTGAAAGCGTTTTACGAATATCACTCCATCCTGATGGAACCTTGGGACGGGCCTGCCGCGCTGCTGTTCAGTGACGGACGCTTTGCCGGAGGAATGTTGGACCGCAACGGCCTGCGCCCTGCCCGTTACCTCATTACCAATAATGACATGATGGTAGTGGCCAGTGAAGTAGGCGTGATGGATTTCGAACCGGGAGAGATTAAAGAGAAAGGGCGTCTGCAACCGGGAAAAATACTGATGATTGATACCGAACAGGGTAAAATATATTATGACGGTAAACTGAAAGAACAACTGGCATCGGCACGCCCCTATCGCGCATGGCTGTCTGCCAACCGCATCGAGCTCGATACCTTAAAAAGCGGACGCAAGATAGACAACCGGATAGACGGCTATGACCGTATGCTGCGTACCTTCGGCTTCTCGCGCGAGGATATAGAACGCACCCTCGTGCCGATGTGCAACACAGGGGCCGAGCCCATCGCCTCTATGGGTAACGACACGCCGCTGGCCGTCCTTTCGGACAGGCCGCAGTTGCTGTTCAACTATTTCCGGCAACAGTTTGCCCAAGTGACCAATCCCGCCATCGACCCTATCCGTGAAGAGTTAGTCATGTCGCTCACCGAGTACATCGGGGCCGTGGGAATGAATATCCTGATGCCCAGCGAAAGCCATTGCAAAATGGTACGCCTGCCCCATCCCGTGCTGAACAACACCCAACTGGACATCCTCTGCAACATCCGGTATAAAGGATTCAATACCGTGAAACTCCCTATCGTATTCGAGGTGAGCAAGGGAAAAGCCGGATTGCAAGAGGCCCTGAACGACCTGTGCAAAAAAGCCGAGCAATCCGTTACGGACGGAGTGAACTATATCATTCTGAGCGACCGTTTTGTGGACGACACCCATGCCGCCATCCCGTCGCTACTGGCAGTTAGCACTGTCCATCATCACCTCATCTCCGTTCAGAAACGCGTGCAAACCGCATTGATTGTAGAAAGCGGCGAGATTCGCGAGGTGATGCACGCCGCCCTGTTGCTGGGATATGGCGCCAGTGCCATCAATCCCTACATGGCCTTCGCCGTACTGGATGAACTGGTGAGGAAAGGCGATGTGCAGATGAATTACGAAACGGCCGAAAAGAACTACATCAAGGCCATCCGCAAGGGCTTGTTCAAGATCATGAGCAAGATGGGCATTTCCACCATCCGTTCCTACCGGGGCGCAAAGATTTTTGAAGCCGTAGGGGTCAGCGAGGAATTGCTGAGAAGCTATTTCGGCACACAGACATCCAGCATCGGAGGCATCCGTCTGGAAGAAGTCGCCAGAGACGCCATCGCCCTGCACGATGCCGGATTCGCTGCAAAAGAAGTGAGCGACATTTTACCGCACAACGGACTGTTCTCTTTCCGCAAAGACGGAGAACGGCACGCCTGGAATCCGGAAACCATCTCCACCCTGCAACTGGCCACCCGGCTGGGCAGCTACAAGAAGTTCAAGGAATTCACCTCCATGGTAGATGGAAAAGAGTCACCCCTCTTCCTGCGCGACTTCTTCGGACACAAACGAAACCCCATTGATATTGAAAAGGTGGAGCCGGTAGAAAACATCGTGAAACATTTCGTGACAGGAGCCATGTCCTTCGGCGCTATCAGCAAGGAGACACATGAGGCGCTGGCACTGGCCATGAACAAACTGGGCGCACGCAGCAATACGGGTGAAGGAGGTGAGGACAGCGACCGCATTACCGGCACTTACCAGGGTATCTCACTTTGCAGCAAGACCAAGCAGATAGCATCGGGACGCTTCGGAGTCACCGCCGAATACCTGGTCCATGCCGAAGAGATCCAGATAAAGGTGGCCCAAGGCGCCAAGCCGGGAGAAGGAGGACAACTGCCGGGATTCAAGGTAGATGAGGTGATTGCCAAAACCCGCCACTCCATTCCGGGCATCTCGCTCATTTCCCCTCCACCCCACCATGACATTTATTCCATCGAAGATTTGGCCCAGTTGATATTCGACCTGAAAAACGTAAACCCACAGGCACGAATCAGTGTGAAACTGGTAGCCGAAAGCGGCGTGGGAACCATTGCCGCCGGAGTGGCCAAAGCGAAAGCCGACCTGATTGTCATTTCGGGAGCGGAAGGAGGAACCGGCGCGTCTGGCAGAGATTGACCTGATTCGGGAGGAAACGGGAGAATTACCCGTTCTGCTTCTGGATGATGTGTTTTCGGAGCTGGATGAAAGCCGCCAGAAATATCTTCTGGAAAGCATTGACGGCTTGCAGGCGTTTGTGACCTGCACAGGGATTGAGGATTCTGTCCGAAAATATATCAGCAGGGATAATTTATTTTATGTCGAAAACGGAAATATCATACCGCAAAAGGAAAACAGGCACTGAGAAAAAAATATCTCAATGCCTGTTTTTTGTTTTTTCTGATACGCTTTATAACAGAAAAAACAATGACATAACGGGAAAAAAACAGCAGGCTGAAATTTTTTCCGACAGAGCGTCTATAATAAAGTAGGAATTTTGAAAAAAATAGTATAAAAATACACGTAAAACATTGAAAAATCAATGAAAAAATGCTATAATTTCACTATGTTATTTTGAGGCGGAATTGATGGAAAGAGAAAGTCTATTTTTGTTCTTTCTTTTTTTCTTGCCCAAAAAATTATGCGAAAAAATGAATCGAAAGAGAGGGATTTGATGTCTTCTGAATATAATGCAAATCAAATTCAGGTTCTGGAAGGGCTGGAGGCGGTGCGAAAGCGCCCCGGTATGTATATCGGCTCCACCAGCGCAAAGGGTCTGCATCATTTGGTTTATGAAATTGTAGATAACTCCGTGGATGAAGCGCTTGCAGGGTTCTGTAACGAGATTACCGTAAAAATCCACCCCGATAATTCCATTTCCGTTATGGATAACGGGCGCGGTATTCCCGTTGATATCAATGACCAGAAGGGCATGAGCGCGCTGCAGATGGTATTTACGATTTTGCATGCAGGCGGTAAATTCGGCGGCGGCGGATATAAGGTTTCCGGCGGTCTGCACGGCGTTGGTGCGTCTGTTGTAAATGCGTTGTCCGAATGGCTTGTGGTGCAGGTGCATCGGGATGGGAAAATTCATGAGCAGAAATATACCCGTGGGGATGTTGCAGAGCCGCTGACCGTTGTGGGCGAAACCGAGATTACAGGGACGTATGTGCATTTTCTGCCGGATGATACGATTTTTGAGGAAACCGTTTTTGATTATGATGTGCTGAAGCAGCGGTTCCGCGAAACGGCTTTTCTGACAAAGGGGCTGAAAATCAACCTTGCCGATTTGCGCGAGGGCATGGAGCAGGAGCATTCCTTCCACTATGAGGGCGGCATCAAGGAATTCGTACATTTTCTGAATCATAGCCGTCAGCCGTTGTATGATACGATTTTCTATGCTTCCGGCAAGAAGGATGGCGTTCTGGTTGAGGTTGCATTCCAGCATAATGACGGCTATACGGAAAGCATTTTCACCTTCGTGAATAATATCAATACCCCTGATGGCGGCACGCATCTGGTGGGCTTTAAATCGGGGCTGACAAAGACACTGAACGATTATGGCAAGAAGGCAGGCATCATAAAGGATGCAGATAAAAAGCTTTCTGGCGAGGATGTCAGAGAGGGCATCACCGCCGTTGTCAGCATTAAGGTAGAGGACCCGCAGTTTGAAGGGCAGACGAAGGCAAAGCTTGGCACAAGCGAAGCGAAGGGCGCGGTGGAAAGCGTTCTGAGCGAATATCTGACCTATTTTCTGGAGGAAAACCCGAACATCGGCAAAACCATCATCGAAAAGGGCATGATGGCCTCCAGAGCCAGAGACGCTGCCAGAAAGGCAAGAGAGCTGGTGCGCCGCAAAACGGGTCTGGAAAATACGCGTATGCCCGGCAAGCTGACAGACTGCACGAGCCGCGACCCCTATGAATGTGAAATTTATATCGTCGAAGGGAACTCCGCAGGCGGCTCTGCCATTAAGGCGAGAGACCCCAGAACACAGGCGGTTCTGCCCCTGCGCGGCAAGATTCTGAACGTGGAAAAGGCAAGACTGGACAGAATTCTCAATTCCGAGGAAATCCGCAATATGATTACCGCCTTCGGTACGGGGATTTCCGATGATTTTGATATGTCTAAGCTGCGGTATCATAAAATCGTTATCATGACCGATGCCGACGTAGACGGCGCACACATCAGAACCCTGCTGCTGACATTCTTCTATCGCTATATGCCGCAGCTCATCGAGGGCGGTAAGGTATATGTGGCACAGCCGCCGCTGTATCGCGTGGAGAAGAATAAACAGCATTATTATGTGTATGACGATATGCAGCTTGAGGCGCTGTATCAGGAAATCGGCAGAACAGGGATTAAGGACGTACAGCGGTATAAGGGTCTGGGGGAAATGGACTTCGACCAGCTGAGAGATACGACAATGGCGGTGGAGCATAGAATTCTGAAATTGGTGACGATTGATGATGCAGTGCTTGCGGATCAGGTTTTCAGTATGCTGATGGGGGATGAGGTAGAACCCAGAAAGATTTTCATTGAGGAAAATGCGCAGTATGCTGAGATGGATTTTTAACGAGCATAGCTCGTAAGAAAAAAGCTCAGCCTTCGGCTTCAAGCCTTTTTCTTGTTGAAACAGAGGTTAAACTGATAAGTTCCGGCGGTGTAAACACCTTGAAACTTCCAGTTTTCCTCGAGTGGGCAAAGCCCCCCCTGCGGATTCCGGTTGGAAAACCCTTTGTTTTCCAAACCTTTCTGCGGCGTGATAAATCAGAATTAAATCTTATATTTCTGAAAGAAATGTAAGATTTGTATAAAGTTTAGGTCAAGCCTTTTCAAAGGCTTGCGGAGGGTGAGGCAGAGCCTCACGGTCTTAAGAGGTGAACGTATGAGTGACGAAAATAAAGAGATAGACAAGGTCATAACCATAGACATCAACAAAGAGATGCAGAAATGCTACATCGACTATGCGATGAGCGTTATTGTTGCCCGTGCATTACCCGATGTGCGTGACGGCTTAAAGCCTGTACAGCGGCGTATCCTGTACTCTATGAATGAAATGAATTTGGACCCGAATAAGGGCTATCGTAAATCCGCGCGTATTGTCGGGGATACTATGGGTAAATATCACCCCCATGGTGACAGCTCCATTTATCAGGCAATGGTGCGTATGGCGCAGAATTTCTCCATGCGCTATATGCTGGTAGACGGACATGGGAACTTCGGCTCTATTGACGGCTACGGTGCAGCTGCCAGCCGTTATACCGAGGCGCGCATGTCTAAGATTACGGCGGAAATGCTGGCGGATATCGAGAAGGATACCGTTGATTTTGTGCCGAACTATGACGAAAACGAGAAAGAACCCACAGTCCTGCCTGCGCGTATTCCAAACCTGTTGGTAAACGGCTCAAGCGGTATTGCGGTTGGTATGGCAACGAATATTCCGCCGCATAACCTCGGCGAAGTCATTGACGGCGTAGTCTGCATGATTGAGAATAAAATCGAGGGCAGAGAAACCGATGTGGAAGAATTGATGCAATACATCAAAGGGCCCGATTTCCCCACAGGCGCAAATATCCTTGGGAAAAGCGGGATTCGTGCGGCGTACCGCACCGGGCGCGGTAAGATTATTGTGCGCTCCACAGCGGAGATTGAAACGCATAACGGCAGAGAACGTATTGTCATCACTGAAATTCCGTATATGGTCAATAAGCTGCGTCTGCTGGAAAAAATCGGCGAGCTGGCGAAGGAAAAGCGTGTGGAGGGCATCAGCGATCTGAACGATGCCTCTGCCGGCGATGATATCAAGATTATCATTGATATCAAGAAGGACTATAACGCAAATGTCATTCTGAACCAGCTGTATAAATATACATCCTTGCAGGAATCCTTCGGTGCAAATATGCTTGCACTGGTGGATGGCAAGCCTGTTGTTTTGAATTTGCAGCAGATGCTTGCGGAATATCTGAAGCATCAGGAAAATGTTGTTACCAGAAGAACACGCTTTGATCTGGATAAGGCGGAAAAAAGAGCGCATATTCTGGAGGGTTTGCGGATTGCGATTGACAACATTGATGAGGTGATTCGCATCATCCGCACAAGTTATGATAATGCAAAGGAGCGACTGATGGAACGCTTCAGCCTGTCTGATTTGCAGGCACAGGCGATTTTGGAAATGCAGCTGCGCCGTTTGCAGGGTCTGGAAAAGGAAAAAATCGACGCGGAATATGCAGAGCTGCAAAAGAAGATTGCGTATTACAAGACCATTCTGGCGGATGAAAAGCTGCTGCTTGGTGTAATCAAGGATGAAATTACGGCGATTAAGGAGAAATATGCCGATGAACGCCGCACAAAGCTGATGCAGAATCCCGGCGAAATTGATGTTGAGGATTTGATTGAGGAGGAAACCTGCGTATTTACGCTGTCGAATCTGAATTATGTAAAGCGTACCCCTTTGGATACCTATAAGAGCCAGAACCGCGGCGGCAGAGGGATTATCGGGATGCAGACAAGGGAGGAGGATTTTGTAAAAGACCTGTTCCTTGCATCTACACATGATACCCTGCTGTTCTTCACCAGCCGCGGCAAGGTGTATCGCATGAAGGGCTATGAAATTCCCGAAGCAGGCAGAACGGCAAGAGGGGTTGCCATCGTGAACCTTCTGGAGATTGATGCGGATGAAAAAATCATGGCGGTGATTCCTGCAAATGAATTCCGCGAGGATCAGTATCTTGTGATGGTGACAAAGCAAGGCTTAATCAAGAAAACGGATATGACCAGCTTTGCAAATATCCGCAAGAGCGGTCTGATTGCGCTGAATCTGCGCGAGGAGGATGACCTGATTTCCGTAATGACAACAGACGGCAGGGATGAAATTTTCGTGGCAACACGCAGCGGTATGGGCATTAAGTTTTCCGAGGAGGATGTTCGCCCCATGGGCAGAACCGCAACAGGGGTAAAGGCGATTACACTGAAGGAGGACGATTATGTTGTTTCCGCAGTGAAGATTGACCCCGAAGGGCAGCTTCTGAATGTAACCGAAAACGGCTACGGCAAGCGCACCACAACGGATAAATTTAATTTGCAGCACCGCGGCGGCAAGGGCTTGAAGGTTCATCAGCTGACGGAAAAAACTGGACAGCTGACCGGCGTGCTGATGGTCGGCGAAAATGATGAGCTGATGCTGATTACCTCCGAAGGGGTTATCATCCGCCTGCGCGGCAGAGAAATTTCCAGCTACAACAGGGATTCGCAGGGCGTGAAGCTGATGAATCTGGATGACGGCGTGAGTGTGGTCGGCATTGCGAAGATTTCCGAGGAGGATATTGAGGAGGAAGCCGAAGAAACAGCCGCAGAAGCAGAGAAAACAGAAGTAGAATAAGCAAAAAAACAAAGGGATATCGGTGAAGTATGCCGATATCCTTTTTTACGAACAGAAGAAACGGCAGAAAAAGGAGGAAAGCCCATGCGGCGGCGGATTTATGAAATGATTGAAAAGGGAGAGCAGGAGGACAAAATCAGCCTGTATTATGACCGATTTATGATTTTCTGCATTATTGCAAGCGTACTGCCTCTTTGTGTGAAAAACAGCACAAATCCCGTATTTTATCGGATTGACCGCATAACGGTGTTTATTTTCATCATAGATTATCTGCTCAGATGGGGCACAGCGGATTTTAAGCTGAAGGGGGAAAAGCCCTTTTTGCGTTATCCGTTTACGTTTTTTGCTGTGGTTGATCTGATTGCGATTCTTTCCTCTCTGACACCGCTGTATTCGACGCTGAAGGCGGTGCGTATCCTGCGTCTGCCAAAGTGCATGAAGCCCTTAAAGATTCTGCGCTATTCCAAGGGATTTCATCTGATGATGCAGGTGATTCATAAGGAAAAGGATAACCTTTTCACGATTGGGCTTCTGGCAGTTGGGTATATCCTTCTGTCGGCGTTGATATTATTTCAGGTTGAGCCGGATACCTTCGCAAGCTTTCTGGATGCGGTCTATTGGGCGACCATCACGCTGACAACGGTCGGCTATGGGGATATTTGCCCTGCGACGAGCATCGGCAAAATCATTGCCATTGTGACCTCTTTTGTGGGAATTGCGGTGTTCGCTCTGCCGACAGGCATTATCACGGCAGGCTATCTGGCGGAGCTGAAACCAAAGCATAAACGATAACGGGAATCCGAAGGGATGTGAATGAAAAATGGAACAGACAGCATTGACCTACCTTTGCCCCGACTGCATGGCGTATCTGCGCTATGATGGGAAGGAGCAGAAATGGGTCTGCGATTACTGCGGCGGCAAATTTACCAGAGAGGAGCTGGAGCAGAGAGGGGCCGAGACGAAGCAGGATGATTATGAAGTCAAGCCCAGAGCCGAGGCTGCGGAAAATACGGCGGAGATTTCCTATCATTATGAGGAAAATATTACTGAGACGGACGAAGATCTGAGCCATCTGCGCGCGTATCACTGCCCCTCCTGCGGCGGCGAGATTGTGACGGATGATGTAACGGCGGCAACCTTCTGCGTTTTCTGCGGCAACCCGACGATTTTGCCGACACAGCTGGAGGGGGAATACCGCCCCTCTGCGATTCTGCCGTTTGAGACGGATAAGGAGGACGCAAGAAAGGCGTTTTTGCAGCTTTGCAAGGGAAAAAGGCTGCTTCCGAAGGGCTATACCTCTGAGCAGCGGTTGGAAAAGATTACGGGCGTATATGTGCCGTTCTGGCTCTTTGACTGCAAAGCGGATTTTGATTACCATGCGACGGGCGAAAATGTCATCACATGGTCGGATACGCGTTTTATTTATACGAAAACGGATTTGTATCACATCCACCGCGCGGGAACGATGGAATTTGAAAATATTCCTTTGGATGCTTCGGAAAAAATGCAGGATAACCTGATGGATGCGTTGGAACCGTTTCATCTGGAAAAGAAAAAACCATTTGACATGAGCTATCTGAGCGGCTTTCTGGCGGAAAAATATACATACGAGCCGAAGGATTTGTATGACCGCATGACAAAACGCATTACCCCCGGCGTGGAGCATAAGGCGGCGGAGGGCGGCAAAAGCTATCAGCGTGTTTACGGCGTGAAATGTCATACGGATTTTTCCTCTAAGCAGCAAAGCTATATGCTCCTGCCCGTTTGGATGCTGATGAGCAAATATGATGGGAAGGAATATCTCTTTGCGATGAACGGACAGACAGGGAAAATCGTCGGGGAGCTGCCTGTCAGCAACAGCCGGAGCGCGAAATGGTTTGTGATTATTTTCTGCATTTCCTTTGTGATTGTTATGATTGTGCTTGCTCTGTTGGCGATGGGAGGTGTGCTGTGATGAAGAAAAAAGGATTTGTGCTTCTGATGATGGTGTTTCTCCTGCTTTCCGTTCTGCCTGCTTCTGCGGCGGAGCAGAGGGTATTTGACAATGCTGACCTGCTGACGGCGGAGGAGGAGCAGAATTTGCAGCAGTTCTGCGAGGATGCAAAGGAGGAATATGATATTGATTTTGCATACCTCACCACGAAGGATACCGAAGGCTTATCAACAAGGGAATACGGCGCACAATTTTATATAGAACAGAATCTGGGCGTTGGGGAGGATTACAGCGGCGCAATTTTCGTTCTGGATATGGGCGAGCGAGAAGGGCAGCTTGTGACCTGCGGCGAAGCAATGGAAATGATTACGGATGCGGATGCAGATGCCATCTGGGACGAAATCAGCAGCTATTTTTCCAATGGAGATTATTATGGCGGCATGGAGCAGCTTTGGTGGGACGTGGATTCCCTTTGTGCGGATTATCAGACCTACGGCGCAGAAGGCAGACCAAAATCGGATGCGTTTTTCTCGGAAAGTCCTGTTTCGAGTGGTGGCGGCATTGCGATGATTGTTCTGCTTGCGGCAGCTTTTTCCGCAGTGATTGCAGGGGTTTCGGTTATGAGCATGCGTAAGGCTTGCAAAAATGTGCATCCCTTTACGGACGGCAGAGCGTATCTGAAGGAAAACGGCTGTCACCTGCGGACGAATCAGGATACCTTTGCAAATACGCATACGACCATGGTGCCGATTCCGCGGGATGATGACAACAATCACCACCACACAGGCGGCTTCAGCGGCGGCGGCTCCTTTTCC
>OKSE01001204.1_pt1 | contig 13078 bp, 9 predicted proteins | sample 1633631 | NCBI WGS metagenome assembly OKSE01 (sample SAMEA3541555, study PRJEB24748) | human gut metagenome | biome: human gut; feature: human-associated habitat; material: faeces | place: China | collected 2012 | reverse complement strand
GCAGGCGGCGAAGCAGTTCTTCCAGGTTGGAACAGGCTGGCAGGAGCCGGTCAATAGCAGCTTTCAGCTTCGCCTTATAACTGGTGCCGTTTTGCGTGGTCTGATGTTCAATATAGCTTTTGCCCTTGTCCTGCCCGGGGATGATGACGGACAGACCGTGTTCTTTGCAAAGCCTGTCCGAAGTGCGGCGGATGAAGTGATAGCTCCGCTTATTGGAGTGATAGTGCTTGTGATCCTGAAAGCTGACCGCATTGAAAATCAAGTGGTTATGAACATGATCTTTGTCTATGTGGGTGGTAAGTACAAATTCATACTTGCCGCCCAAGATTTCTTTTGCAAGTTCCATGCCTATTTCATGGGCCTGTTCCGGCGTAACCTCCCCAGGCTGAAAGGCTTGGATCAGGTGTCGGCCCAGGTTCGTTCCCTTGTCGATGGCATGGCGGCGGGTCCAGGCAAATTCGATATCCGCAGTTTCGACGGAGCAGCCATAGGCGGATACCAGGAGCTTCCCGTCTGTTTTCTCCGGGTTGCAGATATAGTCAATGGCTGCTTTCAGCGTTGACTTGATAGGATGTGTCTTTGTAACTGCCATATCTCGTCCAGCCTTTCCCGTATCTCGTCCATGTCGGCCTGATACGCAGGACCTCCGGCGTTGATCCGCTTGGCGATCTGATTGATGTTCCGGCCGATGGCGGAAAGCTCTTTGGTGAACGCCTTGATATCTGCGGTATCTGTATAGATGATATACCCGTCAATCGCCATCTTGCGGAGATAGGCACCGATCCGCTGGGTGGGGAGCTGAGCCATCTTCTGTTCAATCAAAGCCCGTTCCTCCGCCGTCACCGGGCAGCGAAGAACGATGGGCCGTTTCCTGTTCGCCATAGCGGATACCTCCGTTTCTCATAAGGGTTTGGGATATCCCAACAAGCAGTTTTCTCTTTTCGGGCAAGGGACCTGAAAAGAAGAAAAATCCGCAAGTGTGGCTACACTTGCTGTGCTTGCTGACTACTTCGTACCCCCGTATTCCTTCCGCTACCCATACTACAATCTGAATGGGGCCTTTTGGCCACATCTGCGGATTTTGCAAAAGAAAAACGCCATGAACTACCTGTTCATAGCGTTCCTTACACCGTATTCAATTTTCTCCCTCGCTGTCTGCTCTTGCATCCAGTAGCGCTTGCGCCGTTGCCGTAAGGATTTTGATTTCCGCATCCGTCAGCTCGTCCAACAGCGTTTCAAACTGCATACGCTCCGTAGACTTGCCCTCCATAGCTTCGCCATGAAGAATCTGATCCACGGAGATATGATACCGGGACATCAGCTCTAAGAATACCTGTACGCTGGGATGCTTTCCCTTATTCTCGATGTTGGCGAGATAGCGCGGCGAAATAAACAGCGCATCAGCTGCCTTATTCCGGGATTCTTTCTGCTTTGTGCGCCCGGCTTTGATTGCTGCGCCATACGGCTTGAAGTCGATTTTCGCAACAGGCCGCTTATCTTTCTTCGTTCTTTTAGACATATCCATTCACCCTACTACATTCTACTGTTCACCTCGTTTTCAAGGATATGCCTTATTAGTTCATTGTGTTAGCTTAAATACTTCCTATTATTCACATTCGGTCTATTGCTATTATTCGTTTGACCGTATATAATATATCATGGTAGGTTTTGAACAGAAAGGACGGGTGCTTGTATGGAATATGTATCTTGTGCGGAAGTGGCGGCAAAATGGGGCATTTCCGAAAGACGGGTGCAGAAACTTTGCGAGGGTGAGCGCATACCCGGCGCGGTAAAGTTCAGCCGCATTTGGTTGATACCCAAAGACGCGGAAAAGCCTGTTGACGGGAGAAGAATAGACAGTAAGATAATTGATAAATAGTTGAAAAATGAGCACTACACTTAATTGTTAGGAGGTGTGTAAAGTGGGAGCAAAAATCTTAATCGCTGACGATGAAAGCGACATTGTTTCTATGCTCGGCAGCTTTTTTGAAAGCAAGGGCTTTCGTGTCCTGCCCGCTTTCAATGGTGCAGAAGCACTAAAGCAAGTGGAAAAACAACCGGATATTATTTTGCTTGACATCAATATGCCCGGAAAAGACGGGTTAGAAGTTTGCAAGCGTATCCGCGATCACATATCCTGCCCGATCCTTTTTCTGACTGCTCGAATCGAAGATACAGATAAGGTAAAAGGCTTTACTGTTGGCGGCGATGATTACATTGTGAAGCCCTTTTCACTTATGGAACTTGAAGCGCGGGTGCGCGCTCATCTGCGCCGGGAAGCACGACACAATTTTGAAGCACAAGTCAAGTTTTCCGGTGATTTGACGATTGACTATTCAGAACGTTGCTTGTTCTTTGGCGATAAGCGTGTCGGTCTTGCAAAAAAGGAATTTGATATTGTGGAACTGCTTTCTCAAAATCCAGGACAGATCTTTGATAAAGAACGGATATATGAGCGTATTTGGGGTTATGACAGCGAGGGCGACAGCAGCGTTGTGGCAGAGCATATCCGCAGAATACGATCCAAAATCGCGGCATATACCGACCGCATATATATTGAAACGGTTTGGGGGTGTGGATACAAATGGGTCAAGTAAATTGCCGCAAGCACTATTTATCTCTCCGAAAAAGCCTTGTTCTCTATATAATTGCCTTTGTTGTACTCGCAGTCTTTCTATCCGTAACGACTTTTTCAATCTGTGGTAGTGCTGCCGAAGGTATCAGAGCATCTTATCCCCCGTCCGGCGAAAAATATTATTTGACAAATGAACAGGGGGAACAGTTGGGCGACGGCGCTTACATCGGGACAGTGCCCGTCCCGATGTCTAAAGAGGACGAGCGTACCATTGCGCTACTGGAGAAACTTCCCATTGTTGCAACTCCTATCTATTCTGCATTCTGTATTATCGCTGCTGCGCTGCTGTTTTACAGAAACAGGCTGAAAAAGCCGCTTGTGGAACTGCGGACTGCTTCTGAAAAAATAGCGAACAATGACTTGGACTTTTCAATCGACTATGATAACAACGATGAATTGGGGCAGCTTTGCGCGTCCTTTGAAATCATGCGGACAACCCTTGCGGACAATTTCTCTAAAATGTGGCGGCAAGTTGAAGAACGAAAAGCACTCAACGCCGCTTTTGCTCACGATTTGCGTACCCCTCTAACAGTACTAAAAGGCTATAATGAAATGCTGCAAGCCAGCGAAAATCCTCAAACACAAGAAACCGCCGCCATAATGGGCAAACATATCTCCCGTATGGAAAGCTATGTGAGCAGTATGAGCAATCTTAGGCGCATGGAAGATGCGCAGCCGGAGTACAAGTTGATAGACTTGCAGACAGTGGCATCTTCTTTGTATGACAGCGCAAAAATCGTATGTGCGAAAAACGGAAAAGAATTGATTTTACAAAATGACATGCCTGTTTCGCAGTTATCCCTTGATGGGGCCTTTGTTTCACAGGTCAGCAATAACCTGATCTCCAACGCGGTTCGGTATGCCCGGACTGCGGTGACAATCTCTTTTGCCTTGCGTGACAATGGTCTGCTGCTTTCCGTATCGGATGATGGAAAGGGGTTTGACAAAAACGGTCTGCAAAAAGCCACCAGTCCATATTACACAGAGGAAAGCAACCATTCCGAGCACTTTGGACTTGGGCTGTATATTTGCAAGCTGCTTTGTGAACACCACAACGGCTATTTGAAGATCGAAAATACTGCATCCGGGGCAAAGGTATCCGCCTACTTCAAATCTCCTGCCTTGTAGATAAAAAGTAGATATTTTCCCTCTATACTCTCCATGAAAACACATGGAGAGTATTTTTTTGCTCCCTATGGAGAAAGGGGCTTTTTATGGAATTAAAAACGATCGGACTGACAAAAAAGTTCGGTTCCAAAACCGCCGTGGACAATTTGAATATTACCTTAACAAATGGCGTCTACGGCTTACTGGGTGCAAATGGCGCAGGGAAAACAACGCTTATGCGTCTGCTCTGCAATATCCAAAATCCTACTTCCGGGAAAATTCTGCTGAACGGGAAAAACATTGTGGGGCTGGGTGAACGCTATCGCAATCTTTTGGGCTACTTGCCCCAGCACTTCGGATATTACCCGGATTTTTCAGCGTTTGACTTTCTGCTCTATGTTTCTGCCCTAAAAGGATTGGACGAGAAGGCGGCGCGGAAGAAGTCAAAGGAGCTGCTGGAAGCAGTAGACTTATCGAGAGAAAGTAAGCACAAAATCAAAACCTTTTCCGGGGGCATGAAGCAGCGTTTGGGGATTGCACAGGCCATGCTCAATGACCCCCATATTTTGATTTTAGACGAGCCGACGGCGGGGCTTGACCCGAAAGAACGCGTCCGTTTCCGCAATTTGATCAGCGCCTTTTCCAAAGACCGCATTGTGATCCTGTCTACGCATATTGTTTCCGATGTGGAGTTTATCGCGGAGGAAATCATTATGATGAAGTCCGGGCAAATCATTCATTTTGGAAATCCGCAGGAGATTACTTCTGAAATCAACGGTCAAGTATGGGAATGTACGGTTCCGACTGCCTATGCGGAAAAATACGCGGCTGCCTACAACACAAGCAACTTGCGAAACACCAGCGAAAACCAGACAATTTTACGGATCATTGGAGATCGTCCGCCGATGGAAAATGCAGTAAGGGTGCAGCCTACTTTGGAAGATTTGTACCTGTTCTATTTCAAAGGGGGCTGTGAAGAATGAAAAAACTGATTCTTTTTGAACTGCGGAAAGTGTTTTCAAAGCGTTTGGCGCTCATCGCTCTAATTGGAATTATCCTGTTCTCTGCCTTGCTATCCTTTTCCACCTTTCAAAACAAATATGCGTTTGACCAAAATATCGGTAAAGGTACTGGCAAAACAGCAGTAGAAATCGACAAGGAAATTGCAGCGAAATATGAAGGAATCCTGACAGACAAAAAAGTGCAGCAAATGATGTCTGATTTTGCACCGACATCAGATTTACATGGATTGAGTGCAATCTATGTTTATCAAAACGCCATGCAATCGGCAGCCTTTTCACGGTTTTCTGATAAAGAGGGAAATTGGAACGGATTAAGTGTTTCTGATGTATTTGGCAATGAAGAAATCAAAATTGGCTATGTGGACGGTTGGCTTTCCACCAGCCGAAACATGGTGCGGGTTTTTGTCGCGCTTGCTCTTGCGGTTATCATCATGCTTGCTCCGATTTTCTCCGGCGAGTATGAAGGTGTTGATAATATCATATTGACAAGCAAGTACGGTAAAACCAAATGCGCTACTGCAAAGGTGGTTGCAGGTATTATCACCGCCATTCTCACTACCACGCTGATTGCAGCATTTAACCTGCTTCTTGCTTTTGTTTTTTATGGAACAGAAGGGTTGGATTGCAGTATTCTATTTGCCCCCAGTGACTATGTGGAAGCGTTTATCCCTTTTAATATCACCTGCGGTACGCTGCTCAAATATCAAATTCTGCTGGCATTTACCTGTACGCTTAGCGTTACGGGAATTACACTGTTCCTATCTGCAATCAGTAAAAATCAGATTGTAGCTTTGGTTGCGGCGATGGCAATTTTTCTTTTTCCCGTTTTGCTGCCGATCACCGAAGTAAATCCATTGTTCCGATTGGTTGGACTTCTTCCGATCTATCATGTACTAGCCATTTCGCTCCTGTCGGTGGAACAAATGAGTAACGGGATGCTGTATGCGATATGGGCAATCCCGGCAGCACTGCTCTTTTTGGGAGTTGGTGCAGGTATCTCTCGCCGTGTATTTGCAAAGCATCAAGTTTTATAAATCATTCGCACAGAGCCGCTAACAGCAGATTTGCGCGAAATAAAAAACGGCGGCTTTAATACGAAATCAAAGCCGCCGTTTTCTTTTCGAAAAATAAGAATACGGGGGGTGTGTTAAAGTCGCCCTTTTTTAAGGACACGGCGGTATCTGGGAGGTATTGCCGTGTCCTTTTTGCTTTTTCGCAACGTCCATGATCTGCACCAGTTAAAAAAAGCGTAGCCCCTCCATCGGACTATTCCGGCTATGAGTATGAACACAGAAATCATGTAAATAGATTTTATAATTCTTCTGCGCCTGTCTGCGTTTTGCAGACAGGCGCTTTTTGTCGTTATCGGGGATGTTTCTACTGTCCCCGCGCTCCGCCCTTTGCCTGATCCGGCCACCCACCCGATCAGGACGAAAGGAGCGCACAAATGAGCGACAGAAAAAATAATTTTGATTTTTCCCGGCAGAGCTGGCCAAAACAGCCTTCCGCAGAACGAGTAGTGGGCGAAAGGGGAAGAAAAGAACTGCCTCCCGGCACGAAGGGAGGTGAGAACATGAAACCTGATCGCCACGCCGAACACAAGCAGCACGCCTTTGACAGCTTTTGCAAAAAGGTCTTGAAGTGCGAGGCCTGCAATGGCTATCGAGAGATCAGCCGCAGGAAGAAGCACAGCATCCCTTTCAGCGAACTGCCGGAGGACGCAATGGAGCAGCTTGCGGCCTATGACCGTTATCCCTGGGAGTACAACACCTTCATTCTTGGCGGTGATGTGATCCTGATCGAAAACGATCTGCTGGCCGATGCGCTGAACGCCTTGCCTCAGGACAACCGGGATATCCTTCTGATGTACTGGTTCCTGGAAATGGCGGACCGTGAGATCGCGGAGCGTATGAACCTGGCCCGCAGGACGATCAACAACCGCAGGCTGAAATCCTATCGGCTGCTGAAAGAGCTGATGGGAGGTGATACGGATGCGTGACACCGCAGCTTCCCGGAATAATCTTCTTCCTTATCCGGTCATTACCGCCGCTGTCCAGGGCGACCCTGACGCGGTAAACCGTGTGATCGGCCACTACTCCGGCTACATAGCGGCGCTTTCCACAAGGACAAGCTATGATCCTCAGGGCTGTCCTCATTCTCAGGTGGACGATGATCTGCGCCGCAGACTGGAAACGAAGCTGATTATTGCGATTCTGGATTTTGACCTGACCTGATTCAGATGACCGCCGTGCGTTCCCCTTTCCGCATGGTGTGTTCCGCACCTTGACAAAGAAAGCCCGTTGGGAGGCCAGCGCCGCAGTATAAGGCAAACGGATACATTCCTGTTTGTGCCAAGCCATACGGTCGGTGCGCCATGACCTCCATGCGGAGAGAGCGAGAAACACCAGACCGCAAAGCAAGCGTGGCAGCTTGCGGGCGATGACACACGGGCAGGGTCAAAGATACTCGCGCATTGAACGCCCAAAAAGCATTGTGCGCCGCACCCATCAGCATGGGCCGGGGTTAGACTCCCGTGGAGCTGTGCCAGCAGCCGTCCGTTTTGCCTCTTTCATTGCTATCTTTATGCTTTATGAAAGGGGATTTTATCATGCAAGATAAAGCTACAAATCCCGGCAAGACCAGCAGACCAGAGAAAAATCCTCTGGATGCAAAAACGACCTATCACATTGGCAATCGGTCGTTCGTTGTTGAGCCGGTTTTCAAAGAAGAAAGCCCGGATACCCTGGGTAGCGTTCTCCTTCGCCTGATGAAGTCCGAGAGTGAAAAGCTGTAAATAGCTTTCAAACCCGGCTGACAGAGGCAGCAAATGGCGGTATAATGTGTTCGTACAAGTATATTTGCTATTCGACTGCCTTGACGGAAGGAGGACTTATGAAACAGTCGAATAACAAAAAATCCCGTGACGTGACCGCCTTTCTCTATGAAAGGCTTTCCCGTGACGATAATCTTGAAGGCGAAAGCTACAGCATCGGCAATCAAAAGAAACTGCTTGCCAAAGTCGCAAAGGAAAAGGGTTACACAAATCTGGTTCATTTTCTGGATGACGGCATTTCCGGCGTGACGATGGATCGCCCTGGTTTTGTAGAAATGATCTGCCAGTTGGAACAGGGAAAAGCCGCCGCCGTCTTTGTCAAAGACCTTTCCCGCCTGGGGCGAAACTACATTGAGGTCGGACGGCTGACGGAAGAATTTTTCCCGAACCATGATATCCGCCTGGTGGCCGTTTCGGATAACATCGACACGGCAGAGGGCGAAAATGAGCTTGCCCCGATCCGCAACCTGTTCAACGAGTGGTATGCCCGCGATATCAGCAAAAAGCGGCGCATCAGCAATAAGATCAAGGGCAATGCCGGTGAGCCGATGGGCCAGCCTCCCTATGGTTACATCAAGGACCCGAATGATCCGAAGCATTGGATCGTGGATGACGAGGCAGCCCAGGTTGTGCGCCGCGTTTACAGCATGACTTTGGAGGGGTTCGGAACAGAGCAGATTGCCGCCCAGCTTGAAAAGGACGATGTCCTGACCCCGCGGGCCTACTGGCTCACGAAGGGCATCAAACGCCCCGGCAAGGGCAAACAGCAGCCGCCTACCAAGTGGAACAGCTCCACAATAACCAAAATTCTCTCCCTGCAGGAATACTGTGGTGACATTCTCAATTTCAAAACTTATTCCAAATCCTACAAGAATAAGAAGCGAATCGACAATGACCGTGAGAATTGGGTGGTGTTCCAGGACGTCCATGAGGCGATCATCGAGCGTGCTGTGTATGAGCAGGTGCAGCAGAAGCGGGGCAAAATCCGTAAGCGCCGCACCAACAATGGAGAACACAATATGTTTTCCGGCCTGCTGGTCTGCGCTGATTGCGGCAGCAACCTTCACTTTCATTTCAATCAGGGCAATCCGGAGATCAAGTATTTCAACTGCTCCAACTACAAGGGCAACCGCGGCACCTGTACTTCTACCCATTATGTCCGTGTGGACTTCCTGGAGGAAGTGGTGCTGGGAGAGATACGGCGCTTAACGAAATTCGCCAGCCTCTATGAGGATGAGTTTGTAAAAGCGGTGATCGGACATTCTCAGCAGGCGGAACAGACAGACCGCAAGCTGAAGGAAAAAGAGCTGAAAACGCTCCTTGCCCGTGACGAAGAATTGGACGGTCTCTTTGAGCGCATCTATGAGGACAATGTTTCCGGCAAGCTCTCCGATGACCGCTTCGCAAAAATGTCCCGGCGGTATGAGGACGAGCAAAAGGAGCTGTCGGAGAAAATAAAAAAGCTCCGCTCCGAGATAGAGAAGCAGAGCAGCCGTTCCATGACAACGGATATGTTTATCGGTCTTGTTCGCAAGTACACCAGAGCGAGGAAACTGACGCCCCGGATGCTGAACGAACTGGTTGAGAAGATCGAAGTGTTTAATGCTGAGAAGATCGACGGCGTTTGGGAGCAGCGGCTTCGCATCCACTATAACTGCGTCGGAACGATCGAGATCCCAACGGTACTGCCCCTGCCGATCCCGGAAGTGTCCGTAAATACAAGAAAAGGCGTAGTCGTCAACTACGCCCCCTGTGAACTCGCTGTATAAAAAGCGAGTGTTCTTACAGCTTTTCAAATGCTGTAAGAACACTCGCCATGGTGCCGGCGGCGGGGCTCGAACCCGCACGGTGCTGCCACCGAGGGATTTTAAGTCCCTTGCGTCTGCCTGTTTCGCCACGCCGGCACGCTCCGTCACATCGTACCACCGCAGCCAACACCTGTCAAGCACAGGAAACCCGGACGGCCGCCGCGCGCACATCGCCCGATCTGTTCGACAAATCTGCGCGGCAGCCACCGATACCCGACACACGCCTCTTGCATCCGGCCAGAAAATTTGATAAAATAATAAATTATTTCTATAGGTATCGTTTTTGGATTCGAGGCACATTGCACTTATGAAATACCGCAACTGGCAAATTCCATACACGGCGCCGCAGCCGCCGGAGGCATTGCTGCGCGCGGGCTACTCGCCGCTGCTGGCGGTGCTGCTGGCCCTGCGCGGGGACGCTGACCCCGTGCAGGCGCGCGCCTTTCTCAGCGGCGGCGACCAAAGCGCGTTCGACCCCATGCTCCTGCAGGACATGGACAAGGCCGTCGCACGCATCCGCACTGCCATCGAGCGCAGGGAAAACGTGGCCGTGTTCGGCGACTATGACGTCGACGGCATCACATCCACGTGCGTGCTCACGGACTATCTGCGCCGGCAGGGCGTGCCCGTGCATCCGTACATCCCCGACCGCATCGAAGAGGGCTACGGCCTGAACATGGACGCGATCACAAATCTCCAGCGCACGAGCGACATCACGCTCATCATCACCGTCGACTGCGGCATCACCGCCATCGACGAAACGAACTACGCCCTGCAGCGCGGCATCGACATGGTCATCACCGACCACCACGAGTGCAGCGGGCAGGCGATCCCGAACGCCGTGGCCGTCGTCGACCCGAAGCGCCCCGGCTCGCAGTACCCGAACAGCGGGCTCGCGGGCGTGGGCGTGGCATATAAGCTTTTGTGCGCGCTCGAGGACGGCAGCGACCGGGTGCTGCGGGCCATGAACCGCCCCTATGACCGGGCGAAATACCTGGACCTGATCGGCTATGCCCGGAAGGTCATGCCGGACCTGGTGCTGACGTCGGACGTGATCATCGGCTTCCCTGGCGAGACGGAGGCCGAGGCCATGGAGACGGTGGACCTGGTGCGGCAGGTGGAGTTCGACGCCCTGTTCACCTTCATCTTCTCCCCCCGGCCCGGTACCCCGGCGGCCAAAATGGACGATCCGGTGCCCCGGGCGGAGAAGCAGAAATGGTTCGATATGCTGTGCAGCACCCAGAACGAGATTTCTGCCCGGCTCCACGCCGGGTATGTGGGCCGGACCCTGCGGGTGCTGGTGGACGGCGAAACCGACGACACCCGGTGGCCCCTGTCCGCCCGGACGGCGGGGGGACGGCTGGTGCACCTGGTGGGGGACAAGTCCGCCCTGGGCCAGTATCGGGACGTGAAGATCACCGACAGCAACACCTGGGCCCTGTTCGGGGAGATGCTTCCTGCATCAAAAGAACGTTGTTCTTTTGATGCATAAGATACCACGGCCAACGCCGCGAAGCGGGCATATGCCCCATAGAACAATAAGTTTTGCACTTTTCAACAATGTTTTCCACCACCATTCGACAGATCAGCCGCCTATGCGGCAGAAAGCGCGGGTGAAACCATGGCAGAGCTGACCCCCATGATGAAGCAGTATCTGCAGATTAAGGAACAGAATCAGGACGCCATCCTGTTTTTCCGGCTGGGAGATTTTTACGAGATGTTCGGCGACGACGCCCGGAAGGCGTCCAAGGAGCTGGACCTGACCCTGACCACCCGGGATAAGGACAAGAACAAGAGCTTCGAGGAGAAGATCCCCATGTGCGGGATCCCCTATCACGCCTCGGACGCGTATATCGCCCGGCTCATCGCCAAGGGCTACAAGGTAGCCATCTGCGAGCAGACCGAGGACCCTGCCACGGCCAAGGGGCTGGTGGACCGGGACATCATCCGGGTGGTGACCCCCGGCACGGTCATTGACGCGGCCTGCCTGGAGGAGGGACGCTCCAACTTCTGCGCGGGGCTGTATCTGGACGACACCTGCGCGGGCTTCAGCGTGTGCGACATCTCCACTGGCAAGACCCACGTCACCGCCTTCCAGGGTCCGGACCGGGCGGAGCACCTGCTCAACGAGCTGGGGCGGTTTTCCCCGGCGGAGGCGGTGGTGAACCAGGCGGCCTACGACTGCGGGCCGCTACTGAGTCTGATGCAGGATAAGCTCCACTGCCATGTGGAGCGGCTGCCTGCCGGGCGCTTTCAATTGCAGGAGGCGGAAAGGACCGTCCGCACCCAGTTCGGCGACGAGGCCGCCGGACGCCTGCCCAAGGGGAACCCCGCCGCGGCGCTGTCGCTGGGAGCCCTGCTGGGCTATCTCCACGAGACGCAGAAAACCGACCTGCGCCATGTGGACGACCTGGACTATTACCAGCAGGGGCAGTTCATGGAGCTGGACCTGACGGCCCGGCGGAACCTGGAGCTGACGGAGACCCTGCGCAGCAAGGAGAAGAAGGGGAGCCTCCTCTGGGTGCTGGACAAGACCAAGACCCCCATGGGCGGGCGGATGCTCCGCAGCTGGCTGGAGCGGCCCCTGCTGTCCGTAACGGCCATCACCCGCCGCAGCGGCGCCGTGGGCCAGCTGGTGGACCACACCATGACCCGGGAGGAGCTGGCCCTGGCCCTGACGGGCATCGGCGACATGGAGCGCCTGGTGGGCCGCATCGTATACGGCACCGCCGGGGGCCGGGACGTGGTATCCCTGAAAAACGCCATGGCCCGGCTGCCCCATGTGAAGGAGCTGCTGTCGGCCTTTGACCGGGGCCGCCTGGGGGAGCTGGCCCAGCTGGACCCCCTGGAGGACCTGACGGACCTCATCGGCCGCACCCTGTGCGACGATCCCCCCTTCTCCGTCCGGGAGGGGGAGTTCATCCGGGAGGGCTTCGACCCGGAGGTGGACCGTCTGCGGGGCATTCTACATGGCGGCAAGGGCATCATCGCCTCTATGGAGGCCGCCGAAAAGGAGAAAACCGGCATCCGCACCCTGAAGATCGGGTACAACAAGGTATTCGGCTATTACATCGAGGTGTCCAACTCCTTCAAGGACCAGGTGCCCGAGACATACATCCGCAAGCAGACCCTGGTCAACGGCGAGCGCTATATTACCCAGGAGCTGAAGGACCTGGAGCACGACATTCTGTCCGCCTCGGACCGGGTATCGGCCCTGGAATATGAGCTGTTCACCCGCCTGCGGCAGGAGCTGAGCGGCCATGTGGCCCGGATCCAGGCCACGGCCGCCGCCGTGGCGGAGGCGGACTGCCTGTGCTCCCTGGCGGCGGTGGCAGTGAAGAACAACTACTGCTGCCCGGCGGTGGACGAGTCCGGCGTTATCGAGATCCACCAGGGACGCCACCCGGTGGTGGAGGCCATGCGGCCCGACGCCCTGTTTGTGCCCAACGACACCTATATGGGCCGCAGCGAGGACCGGGTGTCCATCATCACCGGCCCCAACATGGCGGGCAAGTCCACCTATATGCGCCAGGTGGCGCTGATGGTGCTCATGGCCCAGATCGGGTCCTTCGTCCCGGCCAAGGCGGCCCGCCTGGGCATTGTGGACCGGATCTTCACCCGCATCGGGGCCTCCGACGACCTGTCGGCGGGACAGTCCACCTTTATGGTGGAG
>OKSE01001200.1_pt1 | contig 13091 bp, 10 predicted proteins | sample 1633631 | NCBI WGS metagenome assembly OKSE01 (sample SAMEA3541555, study PRJEB24748) | human gut metagenome | biome: human gut; feature: human-associated habitat; material: faeces | place: China | collected 2012 | reverse complement strand
GTACAGCAGGATTATTTCCCATTATTGGGTAAGGGCTGGGCGCGGTTAACTGGTAAGAAACCGGGTAATTTGATGGTAAGCAGGCTCTATTTGCCTGCAGATAGCGAGTTGGATGTTCCCAATCTCAAGCTAACAGTAAAAGACAAGAACCACTATACCGTGACGTTTAATGATAAGCAGATGTCGGGAGAGGTTGGTGTTTTGCTGGATAGTAATGGTATTGCACTGAAGGTTGATAATATTGAAGCTGAACCCGGAGCTGAATTTATCGTTTCCTATGTGAGCAAGCTGAAGGCGATTACAGACTTGCAAGAGGATTTGACAGTCGTCGATCAGGGGAAAGATACCGGGATGTTGAATCTGTCATTAACGGGCCCTGATCCTCTATTGCTGGAGAAAATACTCAATAGTATTAGTAATAATTACCTGGCGCAAAATGTGGCGCGGCAGGCGGCACAGGATGCCAAAAGCCTGGAGTTTCTTAACGAACAGTTGCCCAAAGTACGTAACGATTTGGATATTGCGGAAGATAAACTCAATCAGTATCGACGCCAAAAAGATTCGGTTGATCTTTCTTTAGAGGCAAAATCGGTTCTTGAGCAGATTGTTAACGTTGATAATCAGTTAAATGAACTGACGTTTCGCGAATCAGAGATTTCCCAACTATACACCAAAGAACATCCGACCTATAAGGCGCTACTTGAGAAACGTCAGACTTTGCAAGAAGAAAAAGCAAAGCTTAATCAACGCGTCTCAGCCATGCCAAAAACGCAGCAGGATATATTACAGTTAAGCCGGGATGTTGATTCCGGCCAGGCGGTTTATATGCAACTTTTAAACCGTCAGCAGGAACTTAATATCGCTAAATCCAGCGCCATCGGTAACGTACGCATTATTGATAATGCAGTTACTCAACCTAAACCAGTAAAACCTAAAAAGGTAATTATTTTATTGGCTGGGGTTATTTTAGGTGGGGTGGTATCCGTAGGACTGGTATTACTACGAGTGTTTTTACGTCGGGGAATTGAAAGCCCAGAACAGCTGGAAGAGATAGGTATTAACGTCTATGCCAGTATACCTGTATCAGAAACTTTTGCGAAAAGAAGCGAACAGTCTCTTCGACTGCGGAAAAAATCTGAGAGTGAGTATCAAAGCTTTTTATCTGTTGAAAACCCAGCGGATCTGGCGATTGAGGCTATCCGCGGACTACGTACCAGTCTGCATTTTGCCATGATGGAGGCTAGGAATAACGTACTGATGATATCAGGGGCCAGTCCAAATGCGGGGAAAACCTTTGTCAGTTCTAACCTTGCGGCGGTAATCGCCCAGACGGGACAAAAGGTCCTGTTTATTGATATGGATATGCGCAAAGGCTATACCCATAAGCTATTTAATTTAAATAACGATAATGGCCTTTCTGACATTCTGTCCGGTAAAACTGAAATCGATAAAGCAATAAAGACTGTCCCGACAGCAGGCTTTAATTATATTTCACGAGGTGTGGTTCCACCTAACCCGGCAGAGTTATTAATGCACCGTCGTTTGGGTGAACTTATGACTTGGGCAAGTGAAAATTATGATATCGTGATATTGGATACTCCGCCAATATTAGCCGTAACGGATGCCGCTATTATTGGGCATTACGTTGGTACGACGTTATTGATTGCCCGCTTTGAGCAAAATACAACCAAAGAGATTGAGGTTGGTGCTAAGCGTTTTGAACAAAGTGGTGTTATGGTTAAAGGTTGTATTCTTAACGGTGTAGTGAAAAAGGCCAGTAGTTATTATGGTTATGGTTATAACCATTATGGCTATTCCTATACTGACGATAAATAAGTAAATAAATAATATGATAACCGTGCTATTGTTAGCACGGTTATCATTCTCTATCTGTCCTCGCAAGTTTTAATTGTCCATTATTAATTATAATACATATAGCAGATTACCTATATTGAGAGGGAAATATGACACTCCTCGGCAGGAATATTTTAGTCAGCACTGCTCTTGCGTTATCTGACTTTATTAGCTTTATTATCTCCGCCTACCTGGCTATGGGATTATTATCCATTACGCTTAGCCCTAATGAACAGACTAACCATTTTTACCAGGCTGAGGGATGGATTGCTTTGCATTGGTTATTGGCATTCTGCTGTGTCGGATGGTATTCAATGCGGCTGAGACATTATTTTTATCGAAAAACATTCTGGTTCGAATTAAAAGAAATACTCCGCACTTTGGTGATCTTTGCAATTATTGAAATCGCCGTTATTGCTTTTACTACCTGGTCGTTTTATCGTGCACTATGGATACTGACATGGATCTTTGTGCTGATCCTTGTGCCGATTGCCCGCATGGTGACCAAGCGTATTTTGGATAGATTCAGCTACTGGCAACGTGATACCTGGATTATCGGTAGTGGAGAGAATGCGCAGGAAGCCTACAAGGCTATCAGTAGTGAACGAAATCTCGGATTGAATATTGTGGGCTTTGTTGCCAGTGAGGGCGGTATATTTGCGGGTGATAGCATCAATGGCATCAACGTATTAACCAATGATATAAATTGGTTAGCGACTAAAGACAAAAAAACACAGTTTATTGTTGCTGTAGAGTCACATCAGAGTGAAATGCGCAATACCTGGTTACGAAACTTTATGATTAAAGGTTATCGCTATGTTTCAGTTATTCCCACGCTTCGAGGAATGCCGCTGGATAGCACTGATATGTCATTTATTTTTAGCCATGAAGTGATGATCTTCCGTGTACAGCAGAACCTGGCAAAATGGTCATCACGAATTCTAAAACGTTTATTTGATATTGCAGGTTCTCTCGCTCTCATTATAGTATTATCACCAGCATTGTTTTATATTAGCCGAAAAGTTAAACAAGATGGTAGTCCGGCAATATATGGTCATGAACGCATTGGTAAAGGTGGAAGGTCATTTAAATGTCTTAAATTTCGTTCGATGGTTATTAATTCAAAAGAAGTTCTTGAGGATTTATTAGCAAAGGATCCAGATGCTAAACAAGAGTGGGATGCAACGTTTAAATTAAAAAACGATCCGCGTATTACTAAAATAGGTGGATTTCTCCGCAGAACAAGTTTGGATGAGTTACCACAGTTGTTCAATGTACTAAAAGGTGAAATGAGCTTGGTAGGACCGAGACCGATTATTACCGCTGAACTGGAAAGATATAATGATGAGGTCGATTATTACCTGTTAAGCAAGCCGGGAATGACGGGACTATGGCAAGTAAGTGGCCGAAGTGATGTTGATTATGAAACTCGAGTGTACCTTGATGCTTGGTATGTGAAAAATTGGTCAATGTGGAATGATATTGCTATCTTATTTAAGACAATTGGCGTGGTATTAAAAAGAGATGGTGCATATTAGTTTGATTAGCTAACTGATGTAACTGCCGTATATGCTAATTAATATGAGTATGTTATATTTTATATTTATTGTTTGGTTTTAAAAGGTAATCAATCATGAGAAAAGAAGTTTATATTGATACTCGCTGGGAAGGCGCTGGAGGTATTGGAACGTTTACTCGTGAAATTCAGAAAATTAATAATTATAAAAGTTATGAGTTTCATGGTAATCCTGCCTCTCCTCTAGATACATTGAGAACTTCATTTTCATTATTTCGGGAAAAGGATATACTTATATTATTCCCCGGCTATATACCGCCACTATTAACTTCTGTTCCATTTGTATTTACCATTCATGATTTAAATCATTTAGATCGAGTTGAAAATAGCTCATTTTTGAAACGTCTATTTTATAATACTGTTATAAAATATGGCTGCAAACGCGCTGAGTATATTTTTACTGTTTCCGATTTTTCCAAGCAAAGGATTATTAGTTGGGCTAATATTAGTTCTGATAAAGTTATAAATGTTGGGAATGGTGTCTCTATGGAATATACTCCAACTGGAGATATGATAGGATTTGATTTTGATTTTATATTATGTGTAAGTAACAGGAAAGGGCATAAAAATGAATATGGAACTTTAGAGGCTTTTAAAAAAGCAATGTTAGATAAAAAAATAAAACTAGTATTTACCGGAGATAAGGATGAAAATATATCTAAAAAAATATATGAATTAGGATTAGAAGATAGGGTTGTATTTACGGGATTTTTACCCGATATAGAACTTCCTAAGTTATACCGTTCAGCTAAAGCATTAATTTTTGTTTCATTCTATGAAGGCTTCGGTTTACCTGTCATTGAGGCACAGGCTAGTGGCATTCCAGTAATTACATCTAAAGGTTCGTCATTAGGTGAAGTAGCTTCAGAGGGAGCTCTATTAGTTGAACCAACTGATATTGATGAAATATCAAAAGCAATAACAACAGTTTTTAAAGATAATAAACTATCATCGGAATTGGTTCAAAAAGGATTTGAAAATGTAAAGCGTTACACATGGGAGAAAACTGCATTATTAGTTGAAGAATATCTCAGTAAAATTTGATTTTTTATGGTTTGAGCATTGAAGGTTTGTTTGATGTGTAAGCCAATCGAAAATAGAAATCAATTGAAGTATAATGATTTTTTGAATGTAAACTTGCCAAGCAATTAAAAAAATCAGGATAATAGAATGAAAAAAATACTTATAGCCTGTAGAGCATATTACCCAGATATAGGTGGCGGAGGCGAGATATCGACGAAAACTTTGGCCGAAAATTTGATATCTGCTGGTTATGATGTAACTGTGTTAGCAATTGCTGATATAAACACAACAGATATTATATCTGGTGTTAAAGTTAATAGATTGAAGCATAAAAACATATATTGGTCAATGAAGAATTCAGATAAAAGGGCAATAAAAAAAATAATATGGCATTTTCTAGATGCTAACAATATTTTGATTCAATCCAATCTTATGGATTTTTTCAAAAAAATAAGTCCAGATATATTAATTACTAGTACGATTGAAGATGTGTCCTCTGTAATATGGAAAGTAGCAAAATTACAAGGTATACGTGTTATTCATATTCTGCGTAGCTATTCATTAATGTGCATTAATGCCAACATGTTTAGGCAAGATAATTGTATAAAACAATGTATATCATGTAAATTTATAACATATCGTAAAAAATATAATTCAGCTTATGTTGATGATGTAGTTGGTATTAGCAGCTATATTCTTCATCGGCATATTGATGCGGGTTATTTTAATAATGCGAATAAGCATATTATATACAATATATGTATAGATAATATTATTTCAAGTAGGGATAATAACTTTTCTGAAAATAATGAAATAAAAATTGGCTATTTAGGTAGAGTACATAGAACTAAAGGTATTGAGCTTATTTTTGATGCGTTATCATATATACCTTATGAAGTGAGACGGAAAATACTATTGTCAATAGCAGGTAGTGGAGACCGTGAATATATACATGAGCTTAATGGAAGAGCTCGAAAAAATAATATTAATTGTATATTTTTAGGAAATATAAATGCCAATGAGTTTTTTAATGAGATCTCATTATTGATCGTGCCGTCAAGATGGAATGAACCATTCGGACGAGTTGTTATAGAAAGCATGGCGAACGGTGTACCAGTGATTGGAAGTGATGTTGGAGGAATTCCTGAATTATTAAGTGATAATAAGGAATTTCTATTTAAAACTGCTGAGGAACTATCCGTTTGTATTAAGCGATTTTTAGATAGGAAAAATAATTTTAACTTTAAGTTAGAGCGGTTTCTTACCGAAAAAATAGTAAAAGATTGGGTTCAACTTTTAGGGTGAATACTATATGGTGATTACAATTATAGTCGTTATATATGATAAAGAACTTATTGAATCATCAACACTGAAATCGATATATGATAGTATTGATGGAAATTGTAATCTTGTTATTGTTAATAATGGGCCAACTAGTGCTATGGTTAATGATATTTTTTATAAAAAGTTAGAGAGGAAATTTAATGTTTTAGATTATTATGAGTTTCTTGATAATAAGCCATTAAGTATATTATATAATGATATGATTAAAAATTATAAATCTGATTATTATATAATATTAGATGATGATTCTATTTTGGGAGAGGATTATATTACCGAATATAATGCTATAGGACAAAATGACTATGATATTCTTACGCCAAGAATTCGGTCAGTTACAGATGGTTGCATATATTATCCGATTGAAAATAAAAGAATTATTAACGATAAGCAGGAGTATCTGACAGGTGACGTTTTTTCAATTGGTTCAGGATTAATTATTTCTCAGAAATTTATTGCTAAGATAATATCTAATTATGGTGATTTTTTTGACGAAAAATATGCATTCTATGGAGTGGATATGAGTATATTTAGACGGATTCTTTTAATGAAAGATAAACAAATGTTTCAAATTAAAGCTAAAGGGACTATATATCATTCTTTATCTCGTCTTGATTCGTCACAAAGTTTTTTTAAGTCGAGCGAAAGAATAATTGATGCGGCTTTAACATTACGTAATTATTATAGTTTTGATAATGTACTATTGTTTATAAAAATTTCCCTTAAGAATATAAAATATCTAGGATTTTTTTCTGTTTTACAACTTTCATTTAAAACCATTATTGATGGAATACATCCTAAGAATAAGTTATGGTCTAAATTTAACGGGTAGTCATTTGGCATGTTAATCATGTTTCTGACTGTTATCAAGATGAAAAGTTAGCAATAATAAAAGTCACTGATTTATGATGTTTGTATATATGCTCAGCACATATGTACATTGCAATTGAGGGAATTAAAATGAATACAAAGCCTAATGTAGCAATTATTGCTGATTGGTTAATAACATTTGCAGGTGCAGAAAAAGTTATCGCTGAATTTATAGAGGTGTTCCCAGATGCAAATCTATATGCAGTTGTTGATTTTTTAAGTGATGCGGATAGATTCTATTTCCACGAAAAACATGCTAAAACCACATTTATTCAAGATCTCCCTATGGCAAAGAAAATGTATCAAAAGTACTTACCGTTGATGCCATTTGCTATTGAACAGTTGGATGTAACTCATCATGATATATTATTGTCTAGCAGTCATGCTGTAGCTAAAGGCATAATTAGTGGACCTGACCAACTCCATATTAGCTATGTTCATTCACCAATTCGTTATGCTTGGGATTTGCAGCATCAGTATTTGCAAGAGGCAGGCTTAAATAAGGGATTAAAAGGATTAATTGCACGTTATTTTCTTCATAATATAAGAATGTGGGACTCCCGGACTGCAAATGGAGTAGATTATTTTATTGCAAACTCTAAATTTATTGCTAGAAGGATAAATAAGGTATATAGAAGAGATGCTGATGTAATTTATCCACCAGTTGATATTGAGCGTTTTACTTTTACGGATAACAAACAGGAATACTATTTTACTGCTTCTCGGCTTGTGCCATACAAAAGAATAGATATCATAATAGATGCATTTACGTTAATGCCAGATAAGAAGCTTGTGGTAATTGGTGATGGGCCGGAAATGCCTAAGTTGAAATCCAAGGCTACCAAAAATGTGGAGTTACTAGGTTATCAATCAAATGAAATTTTAGTTGATTATATGAAAAATGCTAAAGCATTTATTTTTGCCGCGGAGGAGGATTTTGGCATCACCCCGGTCGAGGCTATGGCATGTGGTACTCCAGTGATTGCATACGGTAAGGGAGGAGCTTTGGAAACGGTTATATCAACGGGTAATATTTCACCAACTGGTGATTTTTTTTATGAGCAAACACCAAGCGCAGTCGTTGATGCTATCAGGAAATTTGAAAAGAATAGACATATTATTGAGCCATCTGACTGTCGCAACAATGCGACTAGATTTTCGCAGCAACGGTTTCAAAAAGAGTTATCAGAATATGTTTCACAAAAGTGGTTAGATTTTTGTGAGAATAGCACTAGGTAGGATATAAATTTTATGTTCAAATAAATTCTAGCATTATTCATTCTTATCTATTTTAAGTGAAAACTGTTCGATGAGGATTATATGGAAGTTATTGGCATAGCTATGGCAACCTATAATGGAGCTAAATATATTGAAGAGATGCTTGACTCAATTGCGGCTCAGTCATATAAATTTTTTATAATTCATATTTGTGATGATGGTTCAACAGATGATACAATTAATTTAATAAAATCACACTATCTCTATATAAATGGTAAAATAATCATTCATTCACAGGAGGGGGGCAATGGTGCATATAAAAATTTTAAACGTACATTATCATTTTGTAATGAAAAATATATATCTCTGTGTGATCAGGATGATTATTGGCATAAAGATAAGTTACGTATTTTGCTCGCGGAAATTAAGAATAGAGAAAATAGTTCATTCGATAAGCCAGTATTGATATATTCTGATTTAGAAATTGTAAATGATAAATTAGAGGTGCTTAACTCATCATTTTATGACAATTCAATGAAGTCTTCGACAGCGGTCAAACCACAGGACTTTATCGTTAGTAATCATATTCCAGGTTGTGCAATGTTCTTTAATCATGCTTTGAAAAAAATATTTGAACCGATGCCAGATGCGATTCGGATGCATGATTGGTGGATATGTTTAGTCGCTGCATCCTTTGGAGAAATTAAATTTGTTAATTATAAATTAATAAAATATCGACAACATTCTAATAATACTGTTGGGGCTCCAGGTATTCTCAAAGGCAGTAAGTCCATTTATACAATTAAATCAATGCTCGGGTTGTGGCGGGTTTTAAGTAGATCTCGCTCATTTCGATTTGAGTTAATAAAAAAAATAAGAGCTATGCCTAATATTTATTACGATGATAATACTAGGCGCCTCTTGCGGCTAAATATATTTGATAGAATTTATTTTATGTACAGTTCGAAATCAGGGGAAATTAGTCTACTGGCATTTACGATCTGGTTATTCTTATGAAACAAAATAAAACCCGTAAGGAAATAATTTATTTATATGTTATTCAGATAACAAATATGGCAATACCATTTGTGACGTTGCCTTTTTTGACCCATACGTTAGGTGCTGAATACTATGGCAAACTTAGTTACGCCCAAGCAGTAAGCATGATATATGTTTTTTTAGTTGATTTTGGGTTTAATTTTTCAGCGGCTAGAGCTATTGGTGTAAATAAGGATAAACCAGAGTTCATCAATGCAGTATACACTAATGTGCAGGTGATTAAGTTATTTTTATTTTTATTATTATTATTTTTATCAATGCTGTTTTACTATATACATGGTGGTGATACTGTTGATAATAATCTTTTTATGGTAGGCTCTATATCTTCACTGGGATCCATTTTTGTATCATCATGGGTTTTTCAGGGTTTAGGTATTAATTCTATTCTTGCTATCATAAATCTTTTCTTTAGATTAATAAGTCTATGTCTTATATTTATTTATATTAAAGTGCGTGATGATGTTGTTCTTGCTGCATTTTTGATGTTGATGCCATTGATAGTTGTAGGTATAACAGTTCAATTATTTTTCTTAAAAAGAGGAGTTGTATTTTTCTCAATTAAGTTAATTAATTTTAATTTTATTAAAAAGCTTTTTCTCGAAAGTTATCATAATTTCTCTGCATCCTTACTGACATTGGGTTTTACATATTTCAATCCGCTGCTGATTAAATATTTATTTGGTGATGCTGCTTTAGGTGTTTATAGTGTTGCAGACAAACTGGTTAATATAATGAGACAGTTATATATGCCAGTTGTTCAAGGTAACTTCAGTAATATCTGCTGTAGTATTTCAAAAGGAAATACGTCCGACGTCAGGAATATTATAATTAGAGTATTTTCCTACTTTACAGCTATTACTTTATTTAGTTATATGGTGAATATACTTATCGGTTCGTGGATTTTAGATTTTATTTTTGGACGTGGTTACAGCTTAAGTGAACTGAATGTAATGTTTAATTTGATTTGTATTATGCTTGTTATCCAGTTAGTAATATCTTATTCAATTATATTAGTCAACTTGATTATTATACCAGCTGGTTATAGTTATTATTTAAAACGTGCGTATTTTTGGGGGCTTTTTTTATACGTGGTTTCATTTTATCCTGTAGTAAATATTTTTGACATATATGGGGTTCCGATTGCAATATTATTAGTTGAGGCATCTATTGTCATTCATTTCGTCATTTTTGTTCGGAATAAAATGGACTGGTTATTCCAAAAATAATATGTAAGAATTATAGGATTTATAGGTGATCAATATGGTTTTTTTTCTATTTTCCATTTTATTGGCATTAGCAGCATTAGTAGAGAATAGATCTTTTTATAATATTTCATTTATCGTTGTTTTGGTATGGTTTTGCTTTAATTATGGTTACGGTTTCGATTGGATTAATTACAGAGATGCATATATGCACTCTTTAGATAGGAGTGCCTGGTTTGGTTTCGTTTTTTTAGAACCTGGTTTTTTAATTTTAATGAAAATATTCAGATTTATGGAAGTTCCTTTTTCACTATTCTATTGTTTTGTTTCATTTTTTTTATATTCTATGGTGTATTTTTTTTGCAGATCTCAAAAAAATCCCTCTCTTAGCTTTTTTACTCTTTTTTCTTTTTGTGGTTTTTTTGCTTTCAGCGAGTGGATTCGAGAAGGAATGGCTATTTCATTAATACTAGTGGGTTTGATTTTTTTGAAAGCAGAAAAAAAAAAATAAGTTTTATATTTTTGTTTGTATGGCATCTATGGTGCATGTGAGTGCTTTAACAAGTTTTATCTATCCATATATTTTAAAAAATAATCATAAAAGAATGAAACGATCTGTCCTAATTGTTTTTTTGATTTATTCTGTTATCATTTTTTCTTTTTACAATTCCCAGTATTTTATGTGGATTCCGGGGATTTCTGCTAAAATAGCAGGGTATGGTGCCGTCTATATAGAGTCCAATCAATCCGGTTTTTTTAATTACATCTTATCTTCCAAGATTTCATTTATTTATATGTTGTTATTGTTTTTTATTTCGTTTTTAAATAAAAAAGGTGCGAGTATTTATTCATCATTTACATGTGTGTTTTTTATTCTGTTAAGTAGACTGTCTTCAATTGTTCTAAGGCTAGGATATTATTTTGTTCCTACACTTGTTATATCAATCGATGATTTTATGGATAAGCAAGGCACGGGGAGACGGACTAATATGATTAAATGCATATATATTATTATTGTATTGGTTATTTCAGCTATTCCATTAGCGAATCCTTTCTTTTCGCAAGGTATATCTTTAAGTTTAGACCTGTTTTCCACATCTGCTGATATAAATTATGTGATTTCTAAAAAATGTAATATTATCAATAATAATTTGGAGCAGCATACCATTTTACGCTGTTTATGATCATCAGAATAGAAGGAATAGCATATGAAAGGTCTATTTTTTTTGTTTTTCCTCTTATTAGGTGTTATATCTAAGACTTGGGCGTTTTATAGTGGAGTCGGTATCCATTATAGTAACTTTTCTAAGGCTGATCCTAATACACTGCTAGACTTTCTTAAAATATATAAAATAAATTCTATCCGCGTCGATTACTCTTGGAAACAGGTTGAATCTGCTCAGGGAATTTATAAGCCAATAAAAGAAATTGATACAGCATTGAATTTAATGAGTAAATATGGCATAAGACCTGTGGTTATTTTGGATTATGGGAATTCTTTGTACGGTATAGACAAGCCAACAAAAGAAGATGAACTTCAAAAGTTTATTAAATATTCTCTTTGGGTGGCTAGACATTTAAGTAAATATAATCCTATTTATGAGATATGGAATGAATGGAATATTCAACCTCCACGAAACATTTCATTAAGTGCTGAATCTGCTATGCAATATATTTCATTGGTTAAGTCAACATCAGTTGAGATTAAACGTGCATATCCACAAACTACTATTATTGCTGGTTCCTTCAATCCCATTAAGAGTTGGCAGGAAAAATGGATTTCAGTTGTGCTTAATAATGGCTTGCTAAATTATGTTGATGGAATATCTCTACATATGTATGGCTTTTCAAAAGAGAAATTAATTTCTCCTGTTTCCAACTTATCATATGTTGAGCAGCTTGAGAAGAAAATACAAAAAATTTCCGGCACAACATATCCTATTTATATTACAGAGGTAGGTGTCCCTAGTATGTATGTCAATGGTATTGATGATGTCGATATTTCAGCTTATGCTGCTGAATATTTATATTATGCAGAAAGTAAAAATTATATTAAAGGAGTGTGGTGGTATGATCTTATTGATGATGGTATAATTAAATCTGATCCAGAAGATAATTTTGGTATTCTTGGTTATAATTTGAAGCCGAAGGTATCATTGAGATGATTAATGCAAATTCATGTTGTAAAAATTATTTAAATTATCCACTATAGATATATAGTCGTATTGATATGAGAGGCTTTATTGAATAAATCGAACTTTTACTGAGTTGAAGGATCAGATCGCGCATCCCCTGACAAGACAGGCATTCCCGTGGCAAAGGGCTTTGTTGAATAAATCAGATTTGAGGCGAGTCTTCCTGTAACAGCTCACTGTTCAGGCAATGCGCACGCTTTCTGGCATACCCGCCTTCGTCATTTTGTTCAGTGCACGCACCAGCGCCAAAGCCTCTGCAACCTGACCGTCGTAGTCCCGTAGCGCCAGCGAACCGCCTAACAACTGCTTTACCCTGTACATTGCCGTTTCGGCTATTGAGCGACGATTATAATCTGTCGTCCATTTCCACCGGGCATTGCTCCCGCTCAGCCGTTGATTTGCCACTGCACGGTTTCGGTCCGCATATTCACCCGGCCAGTAACCCGCGCCTTTCCGGGGAGGGATAAGTGCACTGATTTTCTTCCGACGCAGTTCGTCGTGGCATAACCGTGTATCGTAAGCCCCGTCTGCCGCCGCAGACTTTATTTTCCGGTGTGTCTGTCGGATAAGAGCCGGGAAAGCTTCGGCATCGGTCACATTGTTCAGCGACAGGTCTGCACAGATGATTTCATGTGTGTTGCTGTCAACTGCCAGATGCAACTTTCGCCATATACGACGGCGTTCCTGGCCATGTTTTTTGACTTTCCATTCGCCTTCACCAAAGACCTTCAGCCCGGTGGAATCAATCACCAG
>OKSE01001193.1_pt1 | contig 13127 bp, 13 predicted proteins | sample 1633631 | NCBI WGS metagenome assembly OKSE01 (sample SAMEA3541555, study PRJEB24748) | human gut metagenome | biome: human gut; feature: human-associated habitat; material: faeces | place: China | collected 2012 | reverse complement strand
GCGCAAAGATATGTCGGCTAACAACTTATGTCAAGGCGGAAAATAGAATGGTTACATTTAGGTAAGTAAACCGTGCCCCATATAATTATTTGCAGATATTCTATTTATAATATGTAACCATTCTATTTTATAGAATTAGTGTAAGTTAGTGTATAACTACCTTTGCAAAAATAAATAAAAATATCCTCCAGTTCATCACTTATTCAAGCATTAACGTATATTAAAAGCGGAAGAATTTTTTCTTCAGAGCACAAGAAGCCGAAACTCAAGCACATCAACGAAAGCACGTGCTTGACTATTGTATGTTTCTCCAACCGAAAACGTATGTTTTCCGAAGCGAAAACCTATATCTTCCCTTGGGAGAACATAAGTTTCGGCCTTGGGAAACATAGAAAACCGAAAGACATTTCTCTCATACCTCACCTGCGTCTTCACGAGAACGGCATCCTTTACATGCTTTATCTTTCCGCTCCTACATTTCCGTAGTTTCGTTTTTTTCCGTAATTTTACGCTCGATTTTACAGCACAACTTTATGAAATATAAATTATTAGTATTAGACCTTGACGGAACGCTTACCAACAAGCAGAAAAAAATTACCCCTCACACCAAGGAAACACTGCTCAAGATTCAGGAGCAAGGAGTGAAAATTGTACTGGCCTCGGGAAGACCTACGTACGGCATTGCCCCACTGGCCGAGCAACTGGAACTGCAAAAGTATGAAGGCTACATTCTGGCTTACAACGGTGGAGAAATCATCGACTGGAAAACCAAGGAGCTGATGTACAAGAACCTGCTCGACCATGATGTGCTTCCCTATCTTTACGAATGTGCCAAAAAGAACGATTTTGCCATTGTGACTTACGACGGGGAATACGTGCTGACCGAGAAACCGGACGATGAGTATGTACTCAAAGAGGCCTTGCTCAATGTCATGAAAATAAAGAAGGTAGACAATTTTCTGGATGCCGTGAAACATCCGATTGCCAAATGCCTGATTGTGGGCGAACCGACTCGCCTGGCCGAGCTGGAAAAAGAGATGTACGAACATCTGAAAGACCGCATGGGGGTTTTCCGCTCAGAGCCTTACTTCCTGGAACTGGTTCCCAAGGGCATTGACAAGGCCCAGTCGCTGGCCGTACTCCTGAAGGAAATCGGACTTACCCGTGAGGAAATGATTGCCATCGGTGACGGATTCAACGACCTGTCCATGATTCAATACGCCGGACTGGGTATCGCCATGGCCAATGCACAGGAGGTAGTAAAAGAAAACGCCGACTTCATCACTTTGTCCAATGAAGAAGACGGCGTGGCCTACGCGGCTGAGAAATTTATTCTGTCTTAGGCTTCCGGTCGAAGAACGGATTCTTGGATGATGCACTCACGGGTATGGCGTACACCTGGGTGCACCCATCCAGCCAGTCCAGCTGCTGGGCCGCCAGACCGGCCGAAAACATCACACGCGTATCTACCCGATGGTCGGCTGCTACCGAACAAGCCGAACCGATGGCAATTCCTACATCCACACTATTGATGGCACAGGGCACTCCTTTTTTGCGGTCTCCGCAATGCTCATATCCGCAATGTCCGCAATCCAACCCCTGCGGAAGCGAGCGCGTACCTATCAGCACCACACACTCTGCCTGGAGAATGTTATCCGCATCGCGCAGGAAAAACTTAAAGCCATTGTCTTCGTACATCTGCTTCATCGTATCAGAAAGGATACGGATGTTACTTTCCGTCACCATGGCCACTTCAATAATGTCTACCCCCTTTCCTTTGGGAGCCGTACGTGCCGCCGTCATCATTTGTTGCGCCACCTGCAACACCTGTTCGTGACGGCTGTCTCTTTCATTCAGTATCATATTCCATTAAAGTTAAAATCATACATACACAAAAAGGGTTATATCCGAGCTTTTGCCATAAGGCGTCAGATGCTCTAAATATAACCCTTTCTCGATAAATCCGCTACGGATTTATTTCTTTTTTCCTTTTTTCAGGTCATTTTCATGAATGGCCTCTTCTACTTGATAAGCCGGAGCATGTTTTTTATGCATACCCTTCGGTTTTTTATTACCGGCAGCTCCCATAGTAAATACCTCCTTTCAATTCCTTAAAAAGGTCAATGTAAAAATGTGATTATTTAAGTATATCCAACTGTTTGAAACACTTAATCAATTTTTCAATAGCGAAGTCCACCTGTTCTTTGGTGTGAGTAGCCATCAATGCAAAACGCACCAGTGTATCCTGAGGAGCACAAGCTGGAGGAATTACCGGATTGATGAACACTCCTTCGTCGAAGGCCAGCTTGGTTACTTCGAAAGTCTTGTCCGTATCGCGTACGTACAGAGGGATAATCGGACTTTCTGTTTCACCGATTTCAAAGCCTGATTCACGGAAACGCTTCAGAGAGTAGTTCGTGATTTCCCACAAACGCTGCTGACGTTCCGGTTCTGTCTTGAAAATGTGGATGGCTTCTCTAGCCGCAGCCGTAGCAGCTGGCGTGTTACTTGCCTGGAATATATAAGAGCGGGCGTTGTGGCGCAACCAGTTGATTACGTCCTTGTCACCTGCCACGAAACCACCGATAGAAGCGAGTGATTTACTGAATGTACCCATAATCAGGTCGATGTCTTCCGTTACGCCGAAATGGTCGCACACGCCTCGTCCCTGTCTTCCGAATACACCCAGACCATGTGCTTCATCCACGTAGATGCTGGCATTGTATTTCTTCTTCAGGCGGACGATTTCCGGCAAGTTGGCCAAATCACCTTCCATAGAGAACACGCTATCCACCACAATCAGTTTGATAGCATCCGGTTCACACTTCTGGAGCTCTTTTTCCAAGGCATCCATATCGTTGTGTTTATACTTCAGCTGGGTAGCAAAAGAAAGACGACGTCCGTCCACGATAGAAGCATGGTCACGGTCATCACAAATGATGTAATCGCCACGTCCGGCCAACTGAGGAATCACACCTTCATTAACCGTAAATCCGGTAGAGAAACACAATGCTTCATCTTTACCGACGAATTCTGCAAGTTCTTTTTCAAGTTCTACATGAATATCCAGCGTTCCATTCAACAGACGAGAACCCGCGCATCCTGTACCATATTTACGAGTAGCAGCAATAGCCGCGTCGATGATTCTCTGATCATGAGTCAGACCCATATAGGAATTTGAGCCGAACATCAATACTTTCTTTCCGTCCATCATTACCTCTGTATCCTGGGCACTGTCTATTTCACGAAAGTACGGATAGACACCTCTTTCCATGTACATCTGAGGTACTCTGAATTTACTTAATTTTTCTTGTAATAATCCCATATTCTAATATCTGGTAAGCATCCCAGCTTACATTAAACTTCATTACTTGTGCAACCGTTTCGTTACATCATTTTCATTAAGAACGTGCAAAGATACAAAAAACTCAAAAATCTGATACGAATCCCTGAAAAAAAATAACAAGAGTATCAATTATAGGGGCAATTTGCCCTAAACTATGAAAGATAATATTATTTTTGTACTCCCAAATTTTAAGGAAACAGGTTTATGGAGACAAAAAAGCGAATCACCTTTGTGGTAAACCCCATATCCGGCACTCACGGAAAGGAATTCATCCTACGACTTATTGAAAAAGAACTGGACCATTCTATATATGACTATTCTATCCGGAAAACGGAATATGCAGGTCATGCTTCCGAGATAGCCGCACAAGCCGCCGCTGAACATACGGACATTGTAGTGGCCATCGGCGGAGACGGTACCATCAATGAGATAGGACGGGCGCTTATCCATACCAATACTGCGATGGGAATTATTCCATGCGGATCGGGCAACGGACTGGCACGTCATCTTCATATCCCCATGGAACCAAAGGGGGCCATCAATGTACTCAATGCCGGAAATGTGAAGACAATAGACTACGGTATCATTGACAATCACCCCTTCTTCTGTACATGCGGAGTGGGATTCGATGCCTTCGTGAGCCTGAAATTTGCCGATTCCGGGAAAAGAGGTCTGCTGACCTATCTGGAAAATACACTGCACGAAAGTCTGACGTATGAACCGGAAACGTACGAAATAGAGAACTCTACGGGTACCGTCCGCTACAAAGCATTCCTGATAGCCTGTGCCAATGCATCGCAATATGGCAACAATGCCTACATCGCCCCGCAAGCCTCGCTGACCGACGGTATGATGGATATCACGGTACTGGAGCCGTTTACTGTGCTGGATGTGCCTTCTCTTTCTTTCCAGTTGTTCAACCGGACACTCGACCAGAACAGCCGTATTAAAACGATGAAGGACAAGAGCATCATCATACACCGTGCGCAGGAGGGAGTGCTCCATTTTGACGGAGACCCGATGATGGGCGGAAAAGACCTGAAGGTGGAAATCATTCACCAAGGGCTACACGTCATCGCACCGATACGTCCCAAGCAAATGCCTTCTCCCCCGCTGAACATTCTCCAGCACTTTACCGACTTTATCGGCCGACGTCCCATCACTTCGGCCATTGCCCAGAAACACAAGCAACTCCTGATGCTGAACCATCACATCCTGAGACGCTTGTCGAAGAAATAATCATTTCATCTTACAAGGCCAGATAGAAATCTCTGGCCAGTTCACTAAACTCCGGTGTATAGACATGACGTTCCGTCTCGATGGAAAGGTGCGTGATTTCCGTCTGTGCACAAGGATGCTTCACGAACGCCATCAGCACACGCTTGGCGGGCAATTCCTGACGGGGATGTACCCAGGTCTGGCGTGAAAGATGCAAGCCTTTTCCGAGGGCTAAGGCCACAAAATCGGCCGAGGCCGTAGCCGGAAGCACCACCGAAAAGCTACCTTTTTCGGACAACAAAACCGATACTTTCGACAACAAGGCGTCAAAGTCCAGTTCATCGGTATGCCGTGCCATGTTCCTCTGCGCCTGAGGGCATTTCACGGACTCCACAAAGTACGGAGGATTCGACACGATGGCGTCAAAACATCCGTTCCATTCTTCCGGTGCCTTCCGGATATCAAGCCGTTCCACCTCCATCCGGTCAGACCAGGGCGTACGGGCCACGTTTTCACGAGCCTGCTCCACGGCCGCTTCGTCAATATCGACGGCGGTGACAAAGGCATCCGGATTCCGCTGGGCCAGCATCAGAGCAATCAGTCCGCTTCCGGTACCAATGTCAAGCATCCTCCCTGCCCCGTCCACTTGCGCCCATGCGCCGACCAGCACCCCGTCAGTGCCGACCTTCATGGCACACTTATCATGAAAAACTACAAATTGCTTGAATTGAAAATATGGATTTGGCATAACTTCCTTCTAAAATTTTACGCCAAAATTAGTGAAATCTACCCAGAAAACGCTTCAGCCTGCCATTATTTTACATAATAAAAGAGGTATTTGACATAAATAGTTTCCAAATTACATGCGGAATGATTAACTTTGTGCCGTTTTTGAGTAATAAAAAAGCTTCTTAATTCAGAAGAGAAAACAAGTATGGTAAAAAAGACAAAAAACAACGAGATTCTGGTAAGTGCAGAAGGTAATGACATTCCGATGATGGCAGAAATTGAAACGCTTCCGATGGACAATGCAACGGATGACCTCACGGGAGAACTGCCCGTCATGCCCCTGCGCAACCTTATGATATTTCCCTCTATTGTCATGCCCGTCAGCGTAGGCCGGCAACCCACATTGAAATTAGTCAACCAGGCACTTCAGAGCAAAGAGCCTATCATCATTACCACGCAGAAGGTGAGTGAGGTAGACTCGCCCAAGCAGAAGGATTTGTTCCCCATTGCGGTAATCGGTAAGGTGCTCCGGGTGTTTGAGATGCCGGGAGGAACCATTACGGCCATCCTTCAGGCTACGGGTCCGAAGGTGCAACTGGAGGAAATCACTTCTACCCGTCCCTTCCTGAAGGGTAAGGTTTCAGTGATTGAAGAGGACATGAAGGACGAGAAGTCCGATGAATTCAAGACACTGATTGACACTTGCAAGGAGTTGAGTGCCAAGGTAATTGAACTGTCCGATGAAATTTCGCCCGATACTTCTTTCGCCTTGAAGAACCTGGATAACAACGAGGTGCTGGTCAACTTTATTTCCGGCAATTTCCCCTTCCCTATCAACGAGAAGTACGAATTGCTTCAAACGAACAACCTGAAAGACCGATTGTACCGCCTTATCCAGTTGCTGAACAAATACATCCAGCTGGCCACCCTGAAACAGAGCATCCAGATGCGTACGCGCGAGGAACTCGACCGCCAGCAACGTGAGTACTTCCTCCAGCAACAAATCAAGAACATTCAAGATGAGCTGGGCAACGGACAGGATGACGAGATTGACGAACTGCGCAAGAAGGGAGAAAAGAAACGCTGGAAACCGGAAGTAAAAGAGACTTTCGAGCGTGAGCTGTCCAAACTGGAACGTATCAACCCGCAATCGCCCGACTATAACGTGCAACTGACTTATCTTCAGACATTGCTCTCACTTCCGTGGGGTGTGTATACACAGGATGTCATCGACATTCCGAATGCCAAGAAGATACTCGACAAGGAGCACTACGGACTAGAGAAGGTGAAAGAACGTATTCTGGAGCATCTGGCCGTACTGAAGCTGAAAGGTGACCTGAAGTCGCCGATTATCTGTCTCTACGGCCCTCCGGGAGTAGGAAAGACTTCTCTGGGACGTTCCATCGCCACGGCCCTGAAACGGAAATACGTACGTATGTCGCTGGGTGGCGTGCACGATGAAGCCGAAATCCGCGGTCACCGCAAGACGTACATCGGTGCCATGCCGGGACGTATCATCAAGAGCCTGATCAAAGCGGAAACGTCTAATCCGGTCATCATTCTGGATGAGATTGATAAGTTGAGCAGCGATAGCCATGGTGACCCAAGCTCAGCCATGCTGGAAGTGCTCGACCCGGAACAGAACAACACGTTCCACGACAATTACGTTGACATTGACTACGACTTGTCGAACATCATGTTCATCGCTACGGCCAACAACCTAGGCACCATCCCATCTCCGTTGCTCGACCGTATGGAGCTGATTGAAGTGAGCGGTTACATCACCGAAGAGAAGATTGAAATCGCCCGCCGTCACCTCATCCCGAAAGAGATGGAGAAGAACGGCCTGAAGAAGGAACACGTAAAGTTCAGCAAGGCGGCCATTGAATACATCATCGAGAACTATACCCGTGAAAGCGGTGTGCGTGAGCTGGAAAAGAAAATCAGCAAGGTGATGCGTAAAATCGCACTGGAAATTGCCAGCGATGAGTTTACCGGCACACATGAGCTGAAGCCGAAAGATATTGAAAAGTTCCTCGGCGCACAAGAATATTCCCGCGACAAATACCAGGGCAACGAATATGCCGGCGTAGTGACGGGACTGGCCTGGACGGCCGTAGGCGGTGAGATTCTGTTCGTAGAAACCAGCCTGAGCCGTGGTAAGGGACAACTGACCCTGACCGGTAACCTGGGCTCGGTAATGAAGGAATCGGCCATGCTGGCACTGGAGTACCTGAAAGCACATAGCCACCTGCTGGATTTGCCCGAAGGTATCTTCGACAACTGGAACATCCATATCCACGTGCCGGAAGGAGCTATTCCGAAAGACGGACCTTCTGCCGGTATCACCATGGTTACTTCATTGGCTTCTGCGCTTACCCAGCGCAAGGTGAAAGCCAACCTGGCCATGACAGGTGAAATCACCCTTCGTGGAAAGGTGCTTCCCGTAGGCGGTATCCGGGAGAAAATCCTGGCGGCCAAACGTGCCGGCATCAAGGACATCATCCTGTGCGAGGAAAACCGCAAGGACATCAATGAAATCCAGCCGATGTACCTCACCGGAATGACTTTCCACTACGTGAAGGACATCAAGGAGGTGCTCCGCCTGGCGCTGACCGATGAGAAAGTGGCCGATGCCATCGACTTTACCATCAAAGAAGATAAAAACAAAGAAAACCCTGCACAATGAAATTTGAATTACAATATACGGACCCCAAATCGAATGCCCGTGCCGGTCTGATTACAACAGACCACGGGCAGATTGAGACCCCTATCTTCATGCCGGTGGGCACACTGGGTACGGTGAAAGGCGTGCATCTTCACGAACTGAAGAACGACATCAAGGCTCAGATTATCCTGGGAAACACGTACCACCTCTACCTGCGCCCCGGACTGGACATCATCGAGGGGGCTGGTGGACTCCATAAGTTCAACGGATTCGACCGTCCGATGCTGACCGATAGCGGCGGCTTCCAGGTATTCTCTCTTTCCGGCATCCGCAAGTTGCGCGAAGAGGGCGTGGAATTCCGCTCGCACATCGACGGCTCGAAGCACTTGTTCACTCCCGAACGGGTGATGGACATCGAGCGTACCATCGGTGCCGACATCATGATGGCCTTCGACGAGTGCGCTCCCGGTACTTCCGACTACAACTATGCCAAGAAGTCCATGGAGCTGACTCACCGCTGGTTGGACAGATGTTGTGCCCGCTTCAACGAAACGGAGCCCAAGTACGGCTACAACCAGTCGCTCTTCCCCATCGTGCAGGGATGCGTATATCCCGACTTGCGCCGCCAGTCGGCCGAATACATCGCCTCGAAGAATGCCGACGGTAACGCCATCGGCGGACTGGCCGTGGGTGAGCCTACCGAGAAGATGTACGAGATGATTGAGGTGGTCAACGAGATTCTGCCTAAGGACAAGCCCCGCTACCTGATGGGTGTAGGTACTCCGGTCAACATCCTGGAAGGCATCGAACGCGGTGTGGATATGTTCGATTGTGTGATGCCAACCCGTAACGGACGAAACGGCATGCTCTTTACCAAAGACGGTATCATGAACATGCGCAACAAGAAATGGGAGAACGACTACTCGCCCATTGAAGCTGACGGAGCATCTTACGTAGACACGATGTACAGCCGTGCCTACCTGCGCCACCTGTTCCACGCACAGGAGCTACTGGCCATGCAGATTGCCTCCATCCACAACCTGGCCTTCTACCTCTGGCTCGTAGGTGAAGCCCGCAAGCACATCATCGCCGGCGACTTCTCTACCTGGAAACCGGCCATGGTGAAACGTTTATCTACCCGATTGTAATTGTAGTTTACGACGATAAATATGAAACACAATGTGTTCCAGTTGTTCCGTTCCTACCTGCAAGCCGGAAAGGAACAACTGAAAAATTTAAAAGGAAACCCGTTCAAGAAGAAATGGCTGAAACGGCTGGACAGGTACATCATCGTGAAGTTCCTGGGCACCTACTTTTTTGCCATCGCCCTGATTATCTCCATCGCCGTGGTGTTCGACATCAATGAAAACATTGACGACTTCATCAACAACAAGGCGCCCATCAGTGCCATTGTCTTCGACTATTACCTAAACTTCATTCCTTATTACACGAACCTCTTCAGTCCGTTGTTCGTATTCATTGCCGTGATTTTCTTCACGTCGAAGCTGGCAGAGAACTCCGAAATCATCGCCATGTTCTCCACCGGAATGAGCTTCAAGCGCCTGATGGTGCCCTACATGATTTCGGCCGCTATCATTGCACTGGTCACCTACGTGCTGAGTACCGAGGTGATTCCTACCGGAAGCGTCACCCGACTGAAGTTTGAGCAAGTGTACAAGAACAAGAAGCGGGCTGACTACGTGCGCAATATCCAGCTGGAGGTAGATACGGGTGTAATTGCCTACATGGAGCGCTACGAGGACTACAACAAGACGGCTTACCGCTTCTCGCTCGACAAGTTTGAAGACCACAAGCTAGTATCACACCTCACGGCCCGCCGCATTACGTACGACACTACCACCGTGCACCGCTGGATTATCAAGGACTACATGATTCGTGAGATGAAGGGCATGCGTGAGGCTATCACCCGAGGAGAGCGTATGGACTCCATCATCAACATGGAGCCGCAGGACTTCCTCATCACGCGCGGCCAGCAGGAAACGATGACCAGTCCCCAGCTACGGGAGTACATCGACAAGCAGAAGCAACGAGGCTTCGCCAACATCAAGGTGTTCGAAGTGGAATACTACCGGCGCATCGCCACCTCGTTTGCAGCCTTCATCCTGACGGTCATCGGGCTCTCGCTTTCGTCACAAAAACGGAAAGGAGGTATGGGACTTCACTTGGGAATCGGTATCGGACTGAGTTTCTCCTACATCCTGTTCCAGACCATCTCGTCCACCTTCGCCATCAACGGAAACGCGCATCCGAATCTGGCCGTGTGGATTCCGAACATTCTATATCTGTTTATCGCGATTTATCTCTACCGCAAGGCACCGAAATAAAAAGAAAATCTCCTCACAAATCACCATGATGCATGGATTTGTGAGGAGATTCTGTATTATAACGATTCAATCGCTTCTATTGAATGAAATTATTTACCTGACTCTGCGGATTAAGAGGAGTCTGATCCGATAAGACCAACGTTTTAATCATGTGCTTTGTTCCTTGTTTATATTTCTGAAAATGCTCCGACGCAATATGTGATTTATAAGCCTGCTCACTTGCATAGGTTTCAAGAATCGTAACCTTACACGGATTTTCCTTTTCGGCAACGGCATACATGGTTAATACCCCCGGTTCAGTGCGTAACGAAATCTCACCCACTTCCACCGCATATTGCATATATTCCCTTATAAACTCCGGATACACTTCTATTTTCGATAACCTCACAATGCCATCGGGCGACATCGGAAGTTTGGCACACATGCCGGGCTTCTTGTCTAAGTTCAAACACTTGCCGATTATTTCTCCCGTAGCAAGATACGAGTACGTCGGAAACTCAAACAACACTGGTTTCAATCGGGTATAATCCAGTTTCCCGTCTTGACCGAGCACTTCTGGAGCTGCATAGGTATTAGCTATGGAACAAATAAAATTGTCAAATCCCTCGGTTTCATAAATATCCACCACATCACATTCCATGGTTAATGGTGATTTGTCAATAACTGGAGTACCATTCTCTCCAAAATGATAGTCAAACACCGTCGATTTATCCACCGAATTTCCACTTACACTTCCCACATAATCAGCTGCAGGCAACATTTCACGGCTCACAAGGTTTACAGACAATTTCTTTGACCTCCTTATCCCCTGATTGGTATAATGATGTTTACTCATACTCAGAAGAATACGGTCATGCCCAATAATTCCGGTATGTCCCACTACAAGCCAGTTTACTTTTCCATTGACTACCGCCCCAACCACCGTCATCGGTTTGGGATAAAGCGCCAGTACCGAACCTAAATTTTTCTTTTCCATATCCGTTTCATTTCGCAATATCACACTTTCTTCATTCCTCGTGCTACAGGAGCACACAAGGAACAACAAACATACATACTGAATAAATTTTAGCATAGCATTCTTATTATTTCTGTTACTTATCAATCTGACTCTCGGCAAACGGGTCTGCACGATGCCCCATAAGGTCTATTTGTGAATACTACTCCTTGTCAAATTCCTCCATCTCGTAAGCCGTAAGCCGCACATGAGCTGCTCCCAGGAAATCATCGAGGTGGTTCGGATTCGTTGTGCCGGGGATGGGAGCAATCCATGACTTACGCGAAAGCATCCACACCAAGGCAAACTGGGCAGGAGTAATGTTCTTTCGCTCTGCCCATTTACGCACAAGTGACACAAGCGGCATATTATGTTTCAAGGCTTCAGGAGTGAATTGTGGCAATGTAGCCCGCCGGTCGGGTTTCTCAAAACGACTTTCTTCATGAATCACTCCCGTAAGAAAGGCCCGTCCCAACGGACAATAAGGTACAAAACCGATTCCCAGTTCTTCCAGCGTAGGGAATATTTTGGTCTCCGGTTCGCGCCACCAGATGGCATACTCGCTCTGTACGGCCGAAAGCGGACAAACGGCATGTGCCCGACGAATCAAGGCAATCATATCCTTCTTTTCATACCGTCCACCATAGTAGCCTACCATGGGAAAAATCTCTTCTATCCATAATCTGATTTTTACGAGTCACTACGGCTCAACAACCCTCGTAATATTTCCATTTCGTTATCCGTCAGGCGGAAAGGGAAGCTTTCCTTTTCAGACGCGGAAACCTCGGCTTCCTGCACTAAAAAACATTGCATCACTCTTTCCGTAGTCGTGCGATAACGGTCTGCCATGAAGCAGACCACTTCATCCTCGTATAAATTGGCGGGAATGTCCATTGCTTTATCCATCTTTCTTGTTTTCTTGATACGGCAAAATTACCCCGACACGGGCAGAAGACCGTAACAATACCACGGAAGGTCGTACCGTTTTTACGGATTTTACCTGCTCACGTGCGGCCAATTGGCTGAGATAATGTATTTTTGTGAAGGGACATCCCGACGAAAACAAAAGAATGGTTATGAGCAAGATTTTGAAAATAAGGAACGTAGGCGACTATAGCCAGTGGGTGGGACACGCGGAAACGCATCCGCTGGTCAGCGTCATCGACTATGCAGAAGTGTCTCCCGTGCGCCATTGCCTGAACAACTATAGCGTGTATGGCATCTTCTTTCACGACGAGGCGAACATCGACCTGGCCTATGGTTGCGGCAAATACGACTACAAGGAAGGAACCGTCATTTGTGTGGCTCCCGGACAGATAGGAGGAAAGGAAGATAACGGCGAGGTGGTCAACCTGACGGGATGGGCCTTGCTCTTCCATCCCGTCAGGTTGCAGGGCACGGCACTGGAGAAGCACATCAGGGAGTATTCATTTTTTGACTACCGCGTGAATGAAGCCCTGCACATGACCAACGAGGAGCACGACATCCTCGTGTCGCTGATGCGCCAGATAAAAGATGAGCTACAGAAAAAGCACGATGCGCTTCAGGATGCCATCCTCGTGGGCTACATCGAACTGATGCTGAACTTCTGCCAGCGTTTCTACAACCGCCAGTTCATCACCCGCAAGCTGGTCAATTAGGACATGCTCATGAAGTTCGACCAGCTCCTGTGTGATTACTACGAAGAGAAAATCCAGCTTACCTCGGGCATGCCCACAGAGACATTTCTGTGAGGCTCAAATATCGTTTCTGAAAAGTTCAAATGCACGAAGTATCCGGCCTGTTATTCTCATACCAGTCAAAGCAGGACGCAATAAATCTTAGCAA
>OKSE01001181.1_pt1 | contig 13273 bp, 14 predicted proteins | sample 1633631 | NCBI WGS metagenome assembly OKSE01 (sample SAMEA3541555, study PRJEB24748) | human gut metagenome | biome: human gut; feature: human-associated habitat; material: faeces | place: China | collected 2012 | reverse complement strand
CCTGCCGCGCACGGCCGGCCATGCCTACGGTGCGGAGGCGTTTCGCCGCATCGGCAACTACTGCAAGGCCATCGGCATCGAATACCTCACGGTCTACGCCTTTTCCACGGAAAACTGGCGCCGCCCGCCAGAGGAAGTGCGCACGATCATGAGCATCTTCGATAAATACATGAAGGAAGCGCTCTCAATCATGGAGCGCGACAAGTTCAAGATGCGCTTTTTCGGTGAGCGGTCCGGCCTCTCGCCGGAGCTGCAGCGCCTCATGGCCGTGGCCGAGGAAAAGAGCACGCACTACGACGGCTGCCAGATGAATCTGTGCATCAACTACGGCGGCCGCGACGAGATCCTGCACGCCGTGCGCCGGTATGCCGAGGCCTACAAGGCCGGTACTGCGCCGGAGCTCACGGAGGATGTGTTCAGCGGCTATCTGTATTCGGCCGGCATTCCGGACCCCGACCTCATTATCCGCACGAGCGGAGAGCAGCGCCTGAGTAACTTCCTGCCCTGGCAGGGCGCGTACTCGGAGCTGTATTTCACCGACGTGCTCTGGCCGGACTTTACCGAGCGCGACATGGACGCGGCCCTGGCGGAGTTCCAGCGGCGCGACCGGCGCTTTGGCGGCGTGAAATGACCGCTGCACCCGAGAGAAAGACAAACGGGAGGGACCAATCATGAAAAACAGACTGATCGTTGCGGCCATCGGCATCCCGGCGCTGCTGGCCGTGATCTTCTTCACTCCGATCTGGGGTTGGGGCATCGTGGTGGCCATCATGGCGGCGTTCTGCGCCTGGGAGCTGCTGCACACGGCCATGCCGAAGTTCGTGCCGCGCTTTGCGGTGTATGCCGGCGTGTGCGGTGCGGCCATCGTGCTCGGCGCGGCGTTCGGAAAGTCTGAGCTCGTGTTCAAGATCGCGGCCTACGTGCTGTTCGTGACCATGTTCATCGAGATGATGATCTCGTTTCACAAGCCCGAGCGCATCCCGTTTCAGGATCTGGCGCTCGTGTTCACGGCGGGCATCGTCATCCCGTGGATGCTCTCGTCGCTCGTGCGCCTTGGCCTGAACGACCCCAAAGCGCCGTACCTGCTGCTGCCGTTCGTCATCACGTGGCTGAGCGATTCGGGCGCGTTTTTCGTCGGCCGCAGCCTGGGCAAGACCAAGCTCGCCCCGGCTCTGAGCCCGCACAAGACGGTCGAGGGCTGCGTCGGCGGCTTTGTGTGCGCGATCGCGGCGGCCATGCTCTACGGCCTCGTACTGCACCTGTGCGGCTACCGCGTGCAGATCGGTCTGCTCGCCATCTACGGTTTCTTCGGCAGCCTTGCCGGACAGACGGGCGACCTGGCGTTTTCCGCCATCAAGCGCGAGCACGGCGTGAAGGACTACAGCAATCTGCTGCCCGGTCACGGCGGTATGCTCGACCGGTTTGACAGCACCATCTTCACCGCGCCCATGCTTGAGCTGCTGGTGCTGCTGGCGCCGGCGATCGCGGCCGTGGCGCAGTAAAGGAGTATAGCTATGGTACATTCGATTTCCATTCTCGGTTCTACCGGCAGCATCGGCCGGCAGACCGTTGCCGTCGCGGAGCATCTGGGGCTGAACGTCCGTGCGCTGACGACGAACCGCAACATTCAGCTCGCCGAGGAGCAGGCGCGCCGCCTGCATCCGGCGTTCGTCGCCGTGACGGATGAGGCGTCTTCCAAGGCGCTGCGCATCGCGCTCGCCGATACGGACATCGCCGTCGGCGGCGGAGAAAACGCACTGTGCGAGGCGGCGGTCATCTCCGATACGGATGCGGTCGTCACGGCGGTGTCCGGCGCGGTCGGTCTGCGCCCGACGCTTGCGGCCATCGAAAAGGGACGGCGCATCGCGCTGGCCAATAAGGAAACGCTGGTGTGCGCCGGTGAGCTGGTGATGGACGTTGGTACCATGCTGGACGGCAAAAAGGCCGTGAAGGAGAAGCTCATCGACCAGCTGGGCGGCATCTCTGATGCACTGGAATGGCTGTACCGTGAAATCGAGCGGACTGAGTGAGAGAAAAGACCTGCCCGGGGCGGTGTCAGGCTTACAGCTCGCCCTTCCGCAGATACTTCACCATCATGGGGGCTTCATAGACCAGCATGAGGATCCAGCCCACAACATAGCTGTACGGCAGGGCCTCGATATCCATCTTCATCAGCAGCACAAAGACGGAAGCGGCCGCCACACGGCCTGCCATGTTGAGCGTGCTGCTGTTCAGGGTGATCTTGAGGTCGCCCAGGCCGCGGAAGCCGCCCTGGATGCCATTGGTCAGCGAGGGCATCAGGTAGAACAGAGAGACCAGCTTCAAAAAGCGCACCCCCAGATGCACCACGGCGGCATCGGTGACGAAGAGCCGGATGATGGGCTCGGCAAACAGCAGGCAGACACCGGTAAGTAACAGCGCATAGACGAATTCGATGCGCATACCGCAGTGGTAGCCCTGCCGTACCCGGTCGGTCTTGCCCGCGCCCCGGTTCTGCGCCATCAGGGTGGTCATGGCGTGGCCGATGTTCTGCTGCGGGGTGTAGGCAAAGTCGTCGATGCGGGAGGCAGCAGTAAAAGCCGCCATGGCGTTGACGCCCATGGTGTTTACGATGGCCTGCACCGCAATTTTGCCCAGCTGCACCGTGGCCTGCTGCATGGCGCTGGCCCAACCGTAGCTCACGGTCTTGCGCAGCAGTTTGCCGTCATACACCAGCCACCGCCTGCCCAGCTGTAAGATTGGTACCTTATAGCGGATGTACACCACGCACAGCAGGCAGCAGGCGGCCTCGCTGAGCACGGTGGAAAGAGCGCAGCCCTCGCTGCCCCAGCCCAGTGCCTCCACAAAAAACAGGTCGCCGCCAATGTTCAGCACCGCACTGATCATCAAAAAATACAGCGCGCTCTTGCTGTCGCCCAGCGCACGCATGGTGGCGGCAAGAAAATTATAGAAGAAGGTGAAGATCAGCCCCGCAAACACGATGCGCAGATAGTTCACCGCAATGGGCAGAATAGCCGCAGGCACCTGCAGCAGCCGCAGCAGCGGGTCTGCCAGCAGCACGCACAGGGCAGAGAAGGTCAGGGAGAACACCGTGCCCGCAATGGCAGTGGTGGAGACCTGCCGCTCTACCAGCTGGGTATCCCCCGCGCCAAAGGCGGTGCTGACCAGAATGCCCGCGCCCAGACACATCCCGTTGATGAACAGGATGGCAAGGGTCATCAGGGGATTCGAGGTGCCCACGGCAGCCAGCGCATCCTCGCCCACAAACTTGCCCACGATGATGCTGTCGGCGGCGTTGTAGGTAAGCTGGAACAGGTTGCCCAGCACCAGCGGAATGGTGAATTTGATCAGCAGCGGCGTAATGGCACCGCTGGTCATGTCCTTGGTCATGAAAAACGTCCTTCTTTCCTATTGATAGAAGCAGCCGCTTACACGATGCTGGCGCGCCCGCTGAAGATCGCCAGCGCGGCACGACTGTTGCAGTTAGCCAGCAGCTGGGCGGCGGCGTGCAGGGCAGCACCGGCGCTGACCGAAGCGGGGATGGCATCGGTGCGCAGCACCTGCTGGGCGGCACGCTGGGCGTCCCGGCTGGCCACAGCGGAAACGTTATCCACCACATAGCTGTTGTAGTTTTCCGGCACGATGCCGTAGCCGATATCCGGGATGCCGTGGGGGCCGGTAAGCCCGCCGCCCAGCACCTGATTTTCGTAAGGCTCTACCGCCACGATGCGCACATCGTTCGTCCATGCCTTAATGGTCTCGCCCACGCCGGTCACCGTGCCGGCGCTGCCCACCCCGATGGTAATGGCGTCCACAAGGCTCTGGTTCTGCCGGGCAATGCTTTGCACAATGGCGGGGCCGGTGACCCGGCGGTGATATTCCGGGTTGTCATCGTTGGCAAGCCAGTTCATATAGTACCAGCCGTTCGCGGCGGCGGTCTGCGCCGCCAATGCCCGTGCCCCGGCCAGACCGCTGCGGGCAGGGCTGTGCCGGATCTGCGCGCCCAGCCGCAGCAGATACTCCTGCCGCAGGGCAGGGGCGTCCTCCGGCATCACCAGCACGATGGGGTGCCCGGCGGTCAGGCTGGCCAGCGTAAGGGCGGTGGCAAAGGGGCCGGAGGCTGCTTCAATGATGGGCTGCCCCGGGGCAAGCTGCTTTTTTTCAATGGCGAGGGCAAGCATCCCCTCGGCAAGGCCGTCCCGGGCGGTGCCGGTGGGGCCGTTAAAATCCAGATAAGCGTACAGATGTCCCTTCAGCCCGCAGGCGGCGGCGTAGCCCCGCAGCTCCACAATGGGGCAGGCAGTGGTAAGGGTCTGGTAAAAATTAGAGTAGATCGGCACAAGGGCACTCCTTTCTCTTGGGATACAACACTATTATCCTAACGCAAAGCCCCCGGCTGCGTCAAGATGCCTTTTGGCAAAAACAGCGAATTTCGGGCAGATATTTCAGAAAAAACTCCAAAATCCCCTTGACAAGGGGCAGGGGTTCTGGTATACTCCATCCGTAAAGCAAAAAAACTTTACAACACAGCAAGCACAGACAGCAGAGCACCGGGGGTCAACAGCAATGGCAAAAGATCTGGAAATGGGGTATCTGCTGGATTTTTATGGCGAGGTGCTTACCCAGAAGCAGCGCGAGATGCTGCGCCAGTATTACAACGATGATCTTTCGCTGAGCGAGATCGGCGAAAACTTCGGCATCACCCGGCAGGGCGCACGGGACGCCATCAAGCACGGCGAGACCACCCTGAAGGAACTGGAAGAAAAGGTAGGCTTTGCAGCCCGCTACCGGCGGGTGCAGCAGAAGCTGGAACAGCTGGAACAGCTGGTCATCGACACCCGGTTCGAGTGCACCGGCCCCCGCGCTAATATCACCACCACGGAATATGTGGAAACGCTGACAAAAATGCTGGAGATCATCCGCTCGATGGATGAAGCGAACGAAAGCTGATCGAATTTTGAAAGGAGCACCGCACAATGGCATTTGAATCCCTGACCGACCGCCTTGCCGGTGTATTCAAAAAACTGCGCGGTCACGGCAAGCTGACCGAGGCAGATATCAAAGCCGCCATGCGCGAGGTGCGGATGGCTTTGCTGGAAGCCGATGTCAACTACAAGGTTGCCAAGGACTTCTGCGCAAAGGTGTCCGAGCGTGCCATGGGGCAGGAGGTCATGGAGAGCCTGACCCCCGCCCAGCAGGTGGTCAAGATCGTCAATGAGGAGCTGGTAGCCCTCATGGGCGGCAGCGAAGCCGCCCGCCTGAACATCAAGAACAAGGGCCAGACGGTCATCATGCTCTGCGGCCTGCAGGGCAACGGTAAAACCACCCACGCGGCAAAGCTTGCCAAGTTTTATATCAAGCAGGGCCGCCGCCCCATGCTGGTGGCTTGCGATATCTACCGCCCTGCGGCTATTGACCAGCTGCAGGTGGTGGGCAAGCAGGCCGGTGCGCCGGTGTTCACCCTGCCCGGCGCAAAGCCGCCGGAGATCGCCCGCAAGGCGCTGGCGCACGCCAAGGACTACGGCAACGACATTGTCATTCTGGATACGGCAGGCCGCTTGCAGATCGACGAAGTGCTGATGCAGGAGCTGGTGGACGTCAAGGCCGCCGTTCCCGTGGACGAGACCCTGCTGGTGGTGGACGCCATGGCCGGTCAGGACGCCGTCAACGTGGCCAAGACCTTCAACGAGACGGTGGGCGTGGATGGCATCATCCTCACCAAGACCGATGGCGATACCCGCGGCGGTGCAGCGCTTTCCGTTCTGGCCGTTACCGGCAAGCCCATCAAGTTTCAGGGCACCGGCGAAAAGCTGGATGATCTGGATGTGTTCCACCCGGACCGCATGGCAAGCCGCATCCTTGGCATGGGCGATGTGCTCAGCCTGATCGAGCGCGCACAGGATGCCGCCGATGAAAAGGCTGCTGAAGAGACCGCCAAGCGGTTGATGGAAAACAAGTTCGATATGAACGATATGCTGGAGCAGTTCGCCCAGATCCGCAAGATGGGCGGCGCAGGCGCGATGCTCAGTATGCTGCCCGGCGCTTCCGGCATCGACGCCAGCCAGATCGACGATAAAGCCTTTGACCGCATCGAGGCCATGATCTATTCCATGACCAAAGAGGAGCGGGAAAAGCCCTCCATCATCAACCCCAAGCGCAAGCGCCGCATTGCCGCAGGCAGCGGTACCCGCGTGGAGGACGTGAACAAGCTGCTCAAGCAGTACGAGATGATGCAGAAGATGATGAAGCAGTTCAAGAAGAGCCCCAAGGGCTTTGCCCGCCGTCTGGGCGGCATGATGGGCAACCCCAACGCCTTCCGCGGACTGAAATAACAACGGTATACAACCCCGGCGGGGTTTGTAACATATATCAAAAACAACAATTTTTGGAGGATATCTATTATGGCAGTTAAGATTCGTCTGCGCCGCGTTGGCGCCAAGAAGGCTCCCTTCTACCGTGTTGTCGTTGCTGACAGCCGCTTCCCCCGCGATGGCCGCTTCATTGAGGAGATCGGCACTTACGATCCCAACAAGGAGCCCTCTGAGGTGAAGATCGATGCCGAGAAGGCAAAGCAGTGGATCGCTAACGGCGCTCAGCCCACTGATACCGTTCGTGTCCTGCTGAAGAAGTCCAACGTTCTGTAAGTAGGGAGGGCTGACTCATGCAGGAGCTGTTGCTGGCAGTTGCCCGCGGTCTCGTGGAGGATAAGGACGCCGTTAAGGTTACGGTGGACGAGCCCCGCGAGGACGGTACCATCGTCTACCACCTGAGCGTGGCAGAGGGAGATATGGGCCGTGTCATCGGCAAGCAGGGCCGGATCGCAAAAGCCATTCGTGTGGTGATGCGCGCGGCTGCTGTGCGGGTCGATGAAAAGGTCCTTGTTGAGATCGACTGAGCACCCTACGGGCCCTTTGCCTTTGCGGCAAGGGGCCTTTTTGGTTATAGAAAACCCTCTCAGGCGCTTCGCGCCAGCTCCCCCGAAAGGGGGGGAGCTTGGAGCAGACTGTACACAGGAGCATTCTGAACAAACAAGCAATACACCACCTCTTCGTCAAAAAGCTCCCCCCTCGGGGGAGCTGGCAATGCCGCAGGCATTGACTGAGAGGGTTCTTACAGGAGAAAACGATGCAGCAATATCTGGAAGCCGGAAAAGTTGTTACCACCCACGGTGTGCGCGGGGAAATGAAGCTGGAGCTTTGGTGCGACGGGGTGGATTTTTTGAAAAAAGTAGGTCGCCTGTACCCTTCGGCGCAGGGCGGCAAGGCGTATAAGATCCTTTCCATCCGTCCGCAGGGGCAGATGGCGCTGCTCCAGCTGGAGGGGGTCAGCGATATGGACGCCGCCCGGGCGCTGCGCGGGCAGGTGTTCTACTTTGATCGCAACGATGCCACCCTGCCCACAGGCCGGTGGTATGTGGCAGACCTCATCGGGTGCGAAGTGCGGGATGCCGACACTGGCAAGGTGTACGGCGTGGTGACCAGCGTGGACCACCCGGGTGCGCAGGATATCTACACCGTCAAAACACCCGGCGGCAAGGAATATATGTTCCCCGGGGTGGACGCCTTCCTGAAAGAGCGCAACCCGCCGGAGGGGTATATCCTCGTCACCCCCATCCCCGGTCTGCTGGATGACGATTTTGACAGCGAGCGGGAGGAGGAGTAAGCCATGGGAATGCGTGTGGACATCGTGACTTTGTTCCCAGAGATGTGCCAGCAGGTGCTGGACGCCAGCATCATCGGCCGGGCGGCAAAGCGGGGCTATATTGAGACCCACTGCCACCAGATCCGGGACTATACCCTGAACAAGCAGAAGCAGACCGACGATTACCCCTACGGCGGCGGCTGCGGCATGGTGCTGTACGCCCAGCCCATCGCGGACTGCCTGCGGGCGGTGCAGCGCGAGGTGGCCGAGCAGGGGCGTCCCGCCCCGCATATCGTGTTCCTGACGGCGGGCGGGCAGCGCTACACCGAGGAGCACGCAAAGCGCTTGGCTGAATATGACAACCTGACGCTGGTCTGCGGCCACTACGAGGGCATTGACGAGCGTGTCATCGAAGCTTTTGCGGACGAGGAGATCTCCATCGGTGATTATATCCTGACCGGCGGCGAGCTGGCCAGCCTTGTGGTGGCAGACAGCGTGCTGCGCCTGAAGCCCGGCGTATTGGCCGAGCAGAAGGGCTACGAGGAGGAAAGCTACTGGGACGGCCTGCTGGAATACCCCCAATACACCCGCCCCGAGGTGTGGGAAGGCCGTGCCGTGCCCGAGGTGCTGCTGGGCGGCGACCATGCAAAAATTGATGCGTGGCGCGGCGAGCAGAGCCGCACCCGTACCCGTCTGCGCCGCCCGGAACTGTACGAGCAGTGGTGTACGAGCCACCCCATTGCCGAAGTGCCCAAGTGGAAGCGGGGCGAGAATGTCCGGCTGGTAAAGACCGCCGAGCAGTTTGCCGCCGCCGCAAAGCTGTTTGCCGAGGGACGGCAGGCTGTCTGCGCCGACAACTGGACGCCGGAATACTGCCGCACTCTGACCGAGCCGCAGTTTTTGCTGCAATTGCAGCAGGAAAAGGCGGCGGGCTGGGTATGCTACCTGCACACCACCAAAGATGTGCCGGACGGCATGGTGTGTGTCAGCCACAAGGCGGGGCATATCGAGCATTTGTTCGTCACGGAAAAAGCCCGGGGCAACGGCATTGGCGCAAAGCTGCTGGATTTTGCCCGCAAAAAGCTGCCGGAGCACGCACACCCGGTGCTGAGTGTGCTGAACACCAACACCCGCGCCATTGCGCTGTATACCCGCATGGGCTGGCAGCTGGACGGCAGCACCAGTCTGGAATTTGACCCGAAGCAATACCCCACCGTGACGCGTAAATGCGCACTGGTGCAGATGCGCTACGCAGGCCCTGCGCAGGAGTAAGGCGGCACCGGAAATATCGGTAAAAATACACAAAATTCAGAGGAAAACTCCCCGGCGGTCTAAAAGTTGTTGAAAACTTTTGTATTACCCCTCTAACCTTCGGGGTATAATTTTATTGTCTTTGTACAAAACCTGAAAAATGCTCCCTGTTTCATTGGGAAAAGCGCCAAAAATGCAAAAGGGGACTGTACAACCGTTTCGACTTGCGCTAAAATGAGTGTAACACAACAGGCACACTATGCTTTTGTACACCAAAACGATATTAGATAGGAGCGCTTTACTATGTACGTAAAAGAAGTTACCGTTGAAAATCAGGTTGGTCTGCACGCTCGTCCGGCTACCTTCTTTATCCAGAAGGCAAACGAGTTCAAGTCTTCCATCTGGGTCGAAAAGGAAGAACGCCGCGTGAACGCAAAGAGCCTGCTGGGCGTTCTGTCTCTGGGTATCGTTGGCGGCACCACCATCCGCATCATCGCTGACGGCGCTGATGAGCAGGCTGCCGTGGACGGCCTGATCAAGCTGGTGGAGTCCGGCTTTGCAGAGTAAGTCTGTATCACAAGCAACAGAAAGCGGCGGGGGTTCCCTGCCGCTTTTTTGATAAGCTTTTTACCGGGAGCAAAGGGCTTTCCATTGCAGGACGCCCCATCCCACAAATACGGAGGAAGGTGCTGCATGACTAAGGCCGAACTCTATCAAAAAGCCTGTATGCTGCCGCTGCTGCCCGGGGTGTATATCATCCGGGACAAAAGCGACACCATCATCTATATCGGCAAGGCCAAGCGCCTGCGCATCCGGGTAAGCCAGTATTTCCGCGAGGGCGTGCCCCACGATAACAAGGTCAGCCAGATGATCGCCCACGCCTACGCCTTTGACGTCATCGTCTGTCAGAGCGAGTTTGAGGCGCTGGTGCTGGAGGCCAGTCAGATCAAGGCGCACACGCCCAAGTACAACATCCTGCTCAAGGATGACAAGGGTTATAGCTATATCCGCGTCACCCGGGAGGACTGGCCGCGCCTTTCCTTCACCCTGCAAAAGGAGGAGGACGGGGCGGAGTATATCGGCCCTTACACCTCCAGCTTTGCGGCGCGGCAGATGGCAGAAACGGCCATGGATGCCTTTTTGCTGCCGCGCTGCTCCAAGCGCTTCCCGCAGGAGATCGGCAAAGGCCGCCCCTGCCTGAACGCTCATATTGGCAAGTGTATGGCAGTGTGCAGCGGCAAGATCAGCTGCGAGACCTACAATCAGGCGGTCAAAAACGCGGTGCACCTGATCCGCTACGGCAAAAAGGATATCCTGAAAACCCTCAATGAGCGGATGCAGGAGGCCTCCGACCGGCTGGAATTTGAGACCGCCGCTCTTCTGCGGGATCAGATCAATGCCATCACCAAGCTGACGGCAGGGCAGAAGGTGGTGGTAGACCCGGACGTGGAGATGGACGTGGTGGCGCTTGCCGGTACGCCGGACAGCGTGTGTGCAGCGGTACTGCGTTTCCGGGAGGGGCGGCTGACCGATAAGCGGGAGTTTCTGTTCCACGATACCTCGGATATCGACGCGGTGCGGGAGGAATTTCTGCCCCGGTATTATCTGGACGATGAGCAGATCCCGAAAATTATCGCGGTGGATGCGCTGCCGCCGGATGTGGAAGCCTTGCAGCAGGCGCTGAACCAGAAGCGCGGCAGCGAGGTGCAGCTGTATGTGCCGCAGCGGGGCGACAAGGCGCATCTGGTGGAGATGGCGCACACCAACGCGGTGGAGCGTCTGGCGCGGGAGAGCGGCCGCTACGCCCGGGAGGAAAAGCTGCTGGACGAGCTGGCACAGGTGCTGGGACTGGCAAAACCGCCCCGCGCCATTGAAAGCTACGATATCTCCAACTGGGGCGATGGCAGCAGCGTCTGCGGCATGGTCACCTTCAAGGACGGCAAGCCCTTCAAGGCGGGCTACCGCAAGTTCAAGATGAAAACCGTGGCGGGCACGGACGACTATGCTTCGCTGGCAGAGACCGTTTCCCGCCGGGCGGCAGAGTACGAAAAATACGCTGCACAGGCTGAAAACGGCCAGCCCAGCGGCAACTGGTTCGGGCAGAAGCCAGACCTTTTGCTGATGGACGGCGGCAGGGGACAGGTGAGCGCCGCAAAGGATGCGCTTGCCGGTACGGCGCTGGCAGATGTGCCGCTGTACGGCATGGTAAAGGATGACCACCACCGCACCCGCGCCATCGTGGACAGCGACGGGCGGGAAATCGCTATCAACATGAACCGGGGCACCTTTACCTTTATCACTGCCATTCAGGACGAGACCCACCGCTTTGCCAATGCCTACCGCAAGCAGCAGATGAAGCAGAAAAGCTACTCCTCCACCCTGACCGAGGTGCCGGGCGTAGGCCCCAAAACCGCCAAAGCCCTGCTGACGCAGTTCAAGAGTGTGGGCGCAGTGAAGGACGCCACCCCCGACCAGCTGGAAAACACCCCCGGCGTGGGCAAACAGCTGGCGCAGACCATCTACGAATATTTTCATCAGGCATAAACACAAAATCGCCCCTCTTCTCTGGCGCAAAGCCATGGAAGAGGGGCGATTTCTGTTATGCGGGGCGTTATTCGTCAACGTTTAGATAAATCAGCCCTTTGGCGTAAAGATTCAGGATCCCGTTGGGACCGGTAGAGGTATAGCGTTTATCATATTCCTTATTGCCGATGCGTACAACGTTATCCGTGCGGGCGTCGGTCGTGTAGTCGGCGGGGTCGCCATCCAGATGCAGACGGATGCAGCGGGTCGCAGCGATACTGGCGTATTCCGCAATGGAAAGGTGATCGATCGTGCATCCCCCAGCAGGAAGCTCGACCAGCAGGTCGCGGGTCACGGTCAGGTCTTCGGCACGCAGACCGCCATTGTTCAGCGCAACAGTCAGCGTTTTCAACTGCATGGGCGCAAGGCGGACATCGCCGGTCTCCAAGCTGATGATCAGCCGGGTGAGGGCGTCTGCCGGGATGGTGACGGTGAGCATGGCCTCCGGGGCATTCTCAGCTACCTGCCAGTTTTCCGGCATTTCAAAGGTCAGGGTAGTGCGGCCGTCCCCGCCGGTGGTGCGTAGAACCGGCGAATGCGGGAAGTTGTCGAACTGGAAGGTGGCGTATTTGTCCGAGGTGAGGGACGGATCGGTGACAAAGGTCACAGAGCCGTAGTTCAGGCTGAGCTTCAGCTCCTGATCCAGCTTTTCCAGCGGGATCTGCAGGGTGCTTTCCCCAAGGTCATCAGCAGGAATGGTGAGGGGGACGGTATCGGCCGGGACAGCAAGGTAGCTGCTGCTGGCCTCCTCCGGGACAGAACTGCTGTCCGCTGCCGAGGACACAGGCTCGACCGGCTGCACCGGGGTGGCTTTGGAATGCTGGAAGAAAAAGCAGGCCAGCACCAGCACCGCCAGCCCGCCGCCTAGCACCATGCGCCAGCGGGAACGCGGGGCAGGGGATGCCGGGGCGGCAGCAGTGCCTGCCGGGATCTGCTCGTCCAGAATCTTGCGGGCGACCTCCTCGGGGCTGCCCAGCTCCGCAATGGCGCGGGCTTCGTTCTCCGGCCCGGCGGCATCCAGATAATCTTCGTAATAACTCAAAGCGTCCTTGCGCTCGGCCTCCGGCAAGGGAGCCAGAAGCTGCTCCAGCGCAGCAAGAAATGCAGTACGGGTCATAGATCATTCCACCTCTCTGAAAAATGTGTCAATGGAAGAACGGTAGCGGCTCCACTCCTGCGCGTAGGCGGCAAGCTGCGCCCGCCCGGCGGAGGTGATCTGATAATAGCGGCGGTTGCGGCCATTGAAGGGCGCATCGTAGACCGTGAGCAGCTGGTCTTTCTGCAGCCGGCGCAGCACCGGATACAGGGTGGATTCGCTCAGTTCCAGCGTGTGGGTGACCTGTTGGGTGATCTTGTAGCCGTAGGTACCTTCCGGCTCCTGCGCCACCACGGACAGCACAATGGCGTCCAGCAGCGCGGCACTGATGGGAAAACTCATGCAGGAACAGCCTCCTTTCGGTATGATGTGTTTCTATAATATTATATATCATATAATATTGCATAAGTCAATAGGAAATTTACCCTCTCAGTCTCGCTGCGCTCGCCAGCTCCCCCAAAGGGGGAGCTTTACCGCACGGACTGGCAGATAACAAAAAAACTCCCCCTTTCGGGGGAGCTGGATGCGAACGAAGTGAGCAGACTGAGAGGGTAAAGTTTCTCAGTTTTCAGAGGAGATATCCTGTCCGAAATACTTCTCGCTCAGGGTCTTTAAGGTGCCATCGGCGCGCAGCTCCTCAATGGCGGTGTTCAGCGCGTCCAGATAGGCGGTGTCCTCGCTCTTGAGCACCGGGATGGCCAC
>OKSE01001180.1_pt1 | contig 13274 bp, 10 predicted proteins | sample 1633631 | NCBI WGS metagenome assembly OKSE01 (sample SAMEA3541555, study PRJEB24748) | human gut metagenome | biome: human gut; feature: human-associated habitat; material: faeces | place: China | collected 2012 | reverse complement strand
CTTGTCGTATGCGCTGCGGTCTACCATCAAGTCGCGGATTACCGGGAAACCGGCAGAACGCCAAGGCTCAACAGTAATGGTGTCACCGTCTTTGAAACGACGCATATAAATCTGGCAGGTAGTAGCACCTGTAGCAGGTCCGTGAGGATGTCCGTTGATATACATAGAGCACATACCGCAGATACCTTCACGACAGTCGTGGTCGAATACGATAGGTTCTTTACCTTCATTGATAAGCTGCTCGTTCAAGATATCCATCATTTCCAGGAATGAGGTATCACCCGGAATATCTTTCATTTGGAAGGTATCAAAATGTCCTTTATCCTTAGGACCTTTCTGACGCCAAACTTTCAGTGTGAAACTTATATTTTTATCCATGATTTCTATACAATTAATAATTAAGACTTATAGTTACGAGTTTGAACCTTAACGAACTGATAGTTCAAATCTTCCTTGATCAATTCGGGTTCTTTTCCTTCACCTGTGTATTTCCAGCAAGCTACATACGAGAACTTGTCATCGTGACGAAGCGCTTCACCCTCCGGAGTCTGGTGTTCTTCACGGAAGTGACCACCACAAGATTCCTCACGGTTCAATGCATCGTAAGCCATCAGCTCACCGATTTCGATGAAATCAGCCAGGCGGATTGCCTTTTCAAGTTCCACATTCAATTCATTAGCTTCACCCGGAATGCGAAGGTCGCTCCAGAAGGTCTTTCTTACTTCTTTCAGTTTAGCCAGAGCAGTAGTCAAAGATTCCTTGGTACGTCCCATACCTACGAAGTCCCACATGATGTGACCCAGTTCCTTGTGAATAGAGTCTACTGAACGATGACCCTTGATATTCATCAGTTTCTGGATCTTATCGTTTACAGCCTTTTCGGCAGCCACAAATTCAGGAAGGTCTGTCGAGAAACGGGGAACCTGAATCTGGTCTGACAAATAGTTCTGGATAGTATAAGGCAATACGAAGTAACCGTCAGCCAATCCCTGCATCAATGCAGATGCACCCAAACGGTTTGCACCGTGGTCAGAGAAGTTAGCTTCACCGATAGCATACAAGCCCTTGATAGAAGTCATCAGTTCATAGTCAACCCAGATACCACCCATCGTATAGTGGATAGCCGGGAATATCATCATCGGAGTCTTGTACGGATTTTCGTCAGTGATTTCTTCGTACATATCGAACAAGTTACCGTAACGGGCACGAACTACATCTTCACCCAGACGGTCGATAGCGTATTTAAAGTCAAGGAATACGGCCAGACCTGTGTTGTTCACACCGAAACCGGCGTCGCAACGTTCTTTCGCAGCACGTGAAGCAACGTCACGGGGAACCAGGTTACCGAATGCCGGATAACGGCGTTCCAAGTAGAAGTCACGGTCTGCATCAGGAATATCGGTCGGTTTCTTAGTTCCTGCCTGCAATGCCTTGGCATCTTCCAGCTTTTTCGGAACCCAGATACGTCCGTCATTACGCAATGACTCGGACATCAAAGTCAGTTTAGACTGCTTGTCACCGTGTACAGGGATACAAGTCGGGTGGATCTGTGCAAAGCAAGGATTGGCAAAGTAAGCACCTTTGCGGTAAACCTGCATAGCAGCCGAACCATTTGACGCCATAGCGTTGGTAGACAAGAAGTAAGTATTACCATAACCGCCGGTACCGATAACTACCGCATGGGCAGCGAAACGTTCAATCTTACCTGTAACCAAATTACGGGCGATAATACCACGGGCGCGTTCCACACCTTCGTTATCCTTAATCAGCACAACGTCCAACATCTCATAACGAGTGTACAACTTCACGTTACCACGCTGAACTTCACGGCTCAATGCAGAATAAGCACCCAGCAACAACTGCTGTCCGGTTTGACCGCGGGCATAGAATGTACGTGAAACCTGAGCACCACCGAATGAACGGTTATCCAGCAAACCACCGTATTCGCGAGCGAAAGGAACACCTTGAGCTACGCACTGGTCGATGATAGCATTTGACACTTCGGCCAGACGATAAACGTTAGCTTCGCGTGCACGGTAGTCACCACCTTTGATTGTATCGTAGAAAAGACGGTAAACAGAGTCACCATCATTTTGATAATTCTTAGCAGCATTGATACCTCCCTGTGCAGCGATAGAGTGTGCACGACGGGGAGAGTCCTGGATACAGAAGTTTAATACCTTGAAACCCAGAGCACCCAGTGAAGCAGCAGCCGAAGCACCTGCCAAACCGGTACCTACCACAATAATGTCAAGACGACGTTTGTTGGCAGGGTTTACCAATTTTTGATGAGCTTTATAATTGGTCCATTTCTCGGCTAAAGCGCCTTCAGGAATTTTAGAATCTATAGTAGCCATATTCATTTACAATTTTATCATTTACAATTTACGATTAGCAAGCACCACAAGCGAGTGATTTCACGAAGTAGATAACGACTACTGCTGCAAAACCAAGAACTACCAAAGTAGAGTAGATGTTACCAATAGTCTTCCAACGCTCGAACCAGATTTTATTGCTCCAGCCCAAAGTCTGCAAAGCACTCCAGAATCCGTGAGTCAGGTGGAACCACAAAGCTGCTAACCAAATGAGGTAAAGCACTGTAAATACAGGGCATCCGAATGTTTCACGAATGTAAGCGGCACCGTCTGTAGGACCGAATGCGCCCAAATCATGAACACCGATAATTTCGGCAAACTGCATTTTGTACCAGAAATTGGCAAAATGAAGAGCCAATCCGGCAATGACAACAATACCCAGGACAAGCATGTTCTGAGATGCCCATTCCACAGTTTTAGGTTTAACGTTCACTGCATAACGTTCGCTACCGCGAGCTGCACGGTTCTGCATGGTCAACCAGAAAGCGTAGATGATGTGAATTACAAACAGAGCAGCCAGCCCGGCAGTTGCAACCAACGCGTACCAGTTAGCTCCCAAGAATTCACAAATCATGTTGTAAGCATCTTCCGAGAAGAGCGCAACAAGGTTCATCGCCATGTGAAACGTCAGAAACAGGACAAGGGCGATACCTGTGACACTCATCACCACTTTCCTTCCAATAGATGAATTACTTAACCACATAAATGATTGAATTTAAATTATTTAATTGTTAGAACTAAAAATTCCGTTAAAAGCTGTGTATTCACGATGCAAAAGTAAAGGAATTCTAGCGATAATACAAGGAATTATGGAAATTATTCTTTAATTCGGAGAAGGGTAAATGCGAATTACATTATTTTCCTATCTTTGCACTGAACAAATGCCAAACTAAATGAAACGCCAAAGGATTATTTTTCTTATACTGACAGCCTGTTTTACATTCAGCCTCAGCGCACAGAATATAGACATCAACACGTTGAAAACCATCAACCGATGGGATGTACACGGACTGAGCCGCGGATTGTCCGCTAGCGGAGTGATTCTACCCGTAGGAATACCTACAGCCATGGGACTCTATGCATTGATAAAAAAAGACCAGCCGATGCTGAAAGATGCCATTTACATAGGAACCAGTGTGATTGAAGCAGTGGGGATTACATACGCCGCCAAACATATAATAGGTCGTGACCGGCCTTTTGTAAAGTATCCGGATAAGATTCATGCATACGGAGCACCGGATGCCGATAGTCCGTCATTCCCTTCAGGACACACTGCGGCAGCTTTTTCTTTAGCCACCTCACTCTCCATCACTTATCCTAAGTGGTATGTTATCGCCCCTTCAGCCGTATGGGCTTGCGGAGTAGGGTTTGCCCGGATGAACCAAGGGGTGCACTATCCCAGTGATGTAGTGGCAGGAGCCGCTATCGGAGTAGGATGTGCTTTCGTGAACGTGTATGTGAACCGATGGCTGAATAAGGTGTTGTTCGGGAGACAGATAAAGTGATGGTTGGAAAATTATTCCACACCTAAAAGAAGACACAGCAGAAGTTTTTCAGACAACTGCAGGAGTGCAACTATGCGCCCCTGCAGTTAATATAAAGTCTTGACTATCGCTTTTTCAACAGCAGCCCCTCAAAGTCCGGTTGCTCCAACAGTTCCAGCGCTTTCCTGATACTTTCATTCGCGTCATTAATGACGTGATAATATTCATTCATATCCCATAAATCACGGGCTATCAATGCTTTCATCTGCAACCTCAGCAGAGGCAGGGCCTTTTGATACTCTTCTTCATTATATTCCACTCCCATCTCCTTGCCGGTAGCAACCAGTTGTGTCAACATATCCGGAGTCACTTCAAAACGTTTGTAGAACTCATTGAAAGTCTTGTATTTGCCCAGCCATTCTTTACGATGGGCATCAATAAAATGGAAATGAGCTTTCATCAATGCTCCTTTATCACGCAACTGACGATGGTATTTAGTATAGAGAGTCGTATCAATCGGCACAAAATAATCGGGCATGATCCCTCCGCCACCATATACCGTACGGGCCAACCTATGAGTCTTGAACTTCAGTGAATCCGGAAAGTGGATGCTGTCTTCACTCATCATTTCTCCTTTATTATAACGGTCTATCAGGTCTTCATTATACTTTTCAATGCTTTCGTAAGGTTTCTGGATACAACGTCCGGCAGGCGTATAATAGCGGGCCACCGTCAGACGGATCATCGAACCGTCCGGCAAATCAATGGGACGCTGCACCAAGCCTTTACCAAAACTGCGCCGGCCCACAACAACTCCTCTGTCCCAATCCTGAACAGCTCCGGTCACAATCTCACTGGCAGAAGCCGAAAATTCATCAACCAATACCATCAGACGACCGTTCTGAAACTCGCCCGTACCTTTGGCAAAAAACTCGCTACGAGGATTACGACGGCCCTCCGTATAGACAATCAGTTCCTTTTTACCCAAAAATTCATTGGCAATATCGATAGCAGCATTCAAATCCCCCCCGCCATTGCCCTGCAAATCAAGAATCAAGTCTTTCATCCCTTTTTTCTGCAATTCAGCTAACGCTTTCTTGAACTCCTCATGGGTAGTGGCGGCAAAACGGTTGATACGAATATAACCGATCTTATCTTTAATCATATAGGAAGCATCCAGGCTGTAAACAGGTATTTTATCCCTTTTCACCGTAAAGGGGAGCAGTTCCTTCACCCCTCGGCGAAGTATTTTCAGATTCACTTTTGAATCTTTAGGACCACGGAGACGACGCATAATATCCTCGGTACTCATCTTTACACCGGCTATCAGCGTATCTTCCACCATGACGATACGATCACCGGCCAGAATACCGACTTTTTCGGACGGTCCGCCCGATACAGGCTGTATCACCAGCAAAGTGTCCTCCGCCATATTAAACTGTATACCGATACCTTCGAAGTTTCCCTGCAACGGCTCGTTCATTCTCTTCACTTCCTCCGGATCAGAATAGGTAGAATGAGGATCAAGCTGCTCCAGCATTTTTACGATAGCTTCTTCCACCAGCTTTCCCTCATTGACTTCGTCTACATAAAGATTGGCAATGGCAAATTCCGCCAGTTGCAACTTACGTGCCGGAGAATTCAGGAATTTACTCTCCTGAGCCTGTGCGGCTACGATAGAAAAAAAGCAGGCAATCAAGCCTGCAAAATACATAGTATATTTCATGGTCAGTCTATTTTCATTCCTTCAGGCAAGAATGGCGTCACATCTTTGCCAAACTGCAACAATTCTCTTACAATCGTAGAGCTGATAGAGGTTAGTTCCGGCTCCGTAAACAACAGAATCGTTTCTATTCCGGCCAGTTTCCGGTTGATATCGGCTATAGTTTCCTCATATTCAAAATCGTGTACGGTACGGATACCACGAACAATGAACTGCGCCTCCTTAGCTCGGGCAAAGTCAATGGTCAGACAATCATAAGCATCGACCTTTACCCGGGGATCATCCGCAAAAAGTTTCTCGATCATCTCCACTCGTTTCTCTGTAGGAAACCAAGTTTTCTTATTCTCATTGATACCGATGCCGATCACCACTTCGTCCATAAAAGTCAACGCTCTCTTCACGACCGAATAATGACCGATGGTAAAAGGATCAAAGGTTCCCGGAAATATCGCTCTTCTCATATTTTTTAGTGATTCACTCACGCAATATCTTCTTCTACAACAAGGTTATCTATAATAAAATTCTGACGTTCCATCGTGTTCTTACCCATGTAGAACTCCAGTAACTCCTTTACCAGATCAGTCTTGCGGAGGGAAACTTGCTCCAAACGCATATCTTTGCCGATAAAGTGCTTGAATTCATCGGGTGAAATCTCTCCGAGTCCCTTAAACCGAGTAATTTCAGGATTGGGACTCAACCGTTCGATAGCAGCAATCCTTTCCTCTTCCGAATAGCAATAGACAGTTTCGTACACTCCCTTCTTACGGTTACGCACGCGGAACAAAGGAGTCTGCAAAATATACACATGTCCTTTCTTTATCAAATCGGGGAAGAATTGCAGGAAGAAGGTCATCAGCAACAGACGGATGTGCATGCCATCGACATCGGCATCGGTGGCGATCACGACCTTGTTGTACCGCAGGTTGTCCATATCCTCCTCGATGTTGAGCGCCGCCTGCAACAGGTTGAACTCCTCGTTCTCATATACGACCTTCTTCGTGAGGCCGAAGCAGTTGAGCGGCTTGCCCCGCAGCGAAAAAACCGCCTGCGTACGCACGTCGCGGCTCTTGGTGATCGAACCGGATGCCGAATTACCCTCCGTGATGAAGATCATCGACTCCTCGGCCAGCTCGTTCTTGTCCGTCAGATGTATCTTGCAGTCGCGCAGCTTCTTGTTGTTGAGCGACACCTTCTTGGCCGTTTCGCGGGCTTTCTTCTGAATACCGGAGATCGCCTTGCGCTCCTTCTCGTTCTCGACGATCTTCTTTTGCAGAATCTGCGCCGTCTCGGAGTGCTTGTGCAGGTAGTCGTCCAAGTGCTTGGCCAGAAAATCGACGATGAAGTTGCGCAGCGGAACCCCCGGTTCGATCTCCTTCGAGCCCAGTTTGATCTTGGTCTGCGACTCGAACACCGGATCGGTCACACGGACCGAAATGGCGGCGATGATCGACGTGCGGATGTCCGAAGGATCGTAATCCTTGTGATAAAACTCCTTGATGGTCTTGGCGATCGCTTCACGGAAAGCCGCCTGATGCGTACCGCCCTGCGAGGTGTATTGTCCATTGACGAACGAATAGTAACTCTCGCCGTAGCCCGTACCGTGTGCGATGGCCACTTCGATATCCTCGCCCGAAAGGTGGATCGGCGCATAGAGCGGCTCTTCGGTCATGTTCTCGCCCAGGAGGTCCAGCAAGCCGTTCTTCGAAACATAGCTCTGGCCGTTGAAACGGAAGGTCAGCCCCAGATTGAGGTAAGTATAGTTGCGAATCATCTGCTCGACATACTCCAGATTGTAGGAATAGTCACCGAACACCTCCCGGTCCACACGGAAACTGATAAACGTACCGTTTTTCTCCTGCACGCCGCTCTCCCAGCGGTCGCTCTGTTCGAGCCCCTGCGCGAAAGTCACCGTGCGGGCCTCGCCGTCGCGCACCGAACGGGCGGTAAATTCGCTCGAAAGCATATTGACGGCCTTGACGCCGACTCCGTTCAGTCCGACGGTCTTCTTGAAGGCCGAACCGCCGTACTTGCCGCCGGTATTCATCTCGCTGACGGCCGCAGCGAGGGACTTGAGCGGAATGCCGCGCCCGTAGTCGCGGACAGTCACGATGTCGTCCTCGACCGTCACGTCGATCTGCTTGCCGGCGCCCATGATGAACTCATCGACAGAGTTGTCCACCACCTCCTTGATCAGGACGTAAATGCCGTCGTCGGCCTGCGAGCCGTCGCCCAGCTTGCCGATATACATACCCGGCCGCAACCGGATATGCTCCCTCGGCGAGAGGGTCACAATGGCATCGTCGCCATAGCTGTTGCTGGTGTTATCTATCTTTTTATCGAACATAATCGTTTATTTCTGTTTCCTGATTTCGGCGAGCCTTACGCACATCGAAGCCCGCACCTGCTCCATCAGCTCCTTCGGATCGGCAGCGGCGACCCGTTCGGCGCTCACCGGCGGCAGAATACTTACCGTCAATTTATTGCGCCAGTTGAACATCCCGTTGCGGCCGATCATCGTGGTCGTACCGTCGAGCACCACAGGCAGAATTTCGACGCCCGCCTCGCGCGCCAGCGTGAAAGCCCCCGCCTTGAAACGATAGATTTCGCCGTCGTGCGAACGCGTGCCCTCCGGAAAGATCGCCACCGAAGCCCCGCGCGAAAGCCACAGCTTTCCGTCGCGGATCACCTTCTCCATCGCGGCCGTAGCATGTCCCCGGTTGATGCAGATATCCCCGTGCAGCAAAAGGAACTGGCCGAAAAACGGCACCTTGAAAACTTCCCGCTTGGAAACCCACCGGAAGTTGAGCGGTACGAAATAGAGGGTCGGAATATCCAGGCCGGCCTGGTGATTGACCACGATAACGTACGGTTTGCGACGGTCGATATACTCCCTGCCGGTAACCCGGAACTTCCACAGAGGCGGAACTGCATAGAAAATACGGACCAGTATCCGGGACAGTTCGTGCACGATCCTCCGGGATTTGTCGAAAGGCCACGTCAAAAGCAACGCCACGGCGGACAATACCAGAAAAAAAGTGCAGATAACGAACAGGAAAAGGTAGAATAAAACGCTTAACATAAGGTATGGTCACAATTATCCATGATAATTCATGCCCACGCGATTGCCATCATCCAAGTCAGAGACACGCCAGAACTTATCCTTACCAATGATGTAGTCGTTTTCTGCAAGACCCTTATTGTCTTTGCCGCCAATCTTGGTGAATGAACCTACGAGGTTGACATCTGAGGCAGTTTCTGCTTCTGGCTTAGTAACGTTTGTTCCAGCTACTGGCTCTTTAACGATGCCTGCATTTTGTACAGAAATGCTGAGTGTCTGCTCATCCTTATTCATCTTGAAGAGCACCGGAGTGCCGGCAGGGATTTTGCCCTCTTCGCAACTCTCAAGGGTGATGCAATCATTATCATTATCAATACCTGTAAGACGATAGAACTTACATTCTGTTTCCTTGCTCTGGTCAATGGCGAAAGGCAAGCAGAGCGTTCCCCATTTAGAACCTTCAGGGATAACTCGGATGTAAAATGCATTCTTGGCTGCGAACGGCTCATAAGCCACGAAATCCTTGCCATCGTCAAGAACAAGATTCTCCGTAGTAAGAGCTTCTCCCGCTGCACCTATCTTCTTCTCACCATTCTTACCTACCAGCTTGGTGAAATAGCCAGTCGTGTAATTAGCGTAGGTTTTGTCGATCTTGTCTGTGTTACTGATATAATCTATAAAACCTTTGAGATTCTTGCAATCAAAGAACATACCAACACCATCAAAAACCTGGTCCGTAACAAACTTATCGCTGGCGAAGATAGTTTGGAGAGTTGAGCAACCAGAGAACATAGAGGACATATTCTCCACGCGCTCTGTATGGAAATTAGAGAGGTCGAGCAAAGAGAGTTTTCGACATTCTTTAAACATGTCTTCCATATTCTTCACATTCGCTGTATTGAACTTTGAGAGATCGAGCGAAGAGAGTTCTTGACAGTCCTCAAACATGCTTGACATATACGTCACCTTCTCTGTATTGAAGTTAGAGACGTCGAGCGAGGTAAGCGCAAAGCAACCCGAGAACATAGAGCCCATGTTTGTTACTTTCTCTGTATTCAGATTCTCAATACCTTCAATTTCGGTCAGATAAAAGCAATCTGCGAACCACAAACAACAGCTCGTTGGTCTTGCATTGGCAAACGATGCATCGAAGACCACCTTCTTGATATTTGCTCTTTGGGCATTCCACCCCGGATTGTTAGATTTCACATTAAGGTCATAAGCTTCTGCAGGCTTTACTCCCTTGTAGCGGAATGTAAGAGTTCCAGTAGCATTGTCAAACTCGGCATAAGCACATCCAGGAGTAAAATAACCATCCGTGCCGCAGTTGGCATATTTGTGGTCGGTCTTGCTATCGCTATAACCTTTGAGTTTTGTGCAACCTGAGAACATACCAGTACTATTCGTTACCTGGCCCGTTTTAAAATTATCGCTAACGTAGATAGTTGTGAGAGCTGAGCATGCACGGAACATGCTGGCCATATACCGCACCTTCTTTGTATTGAAATTAGAGAGGTCGAGCGAAGAGAGAGCGGAGCAGCCCTCGAACAGGTTTCCCATACTCTCCACCTTCTCTGTATTGAAATTAGAGAGGGTGAGCGAAGAGAGAGCGGAGCAATTAAAGAACATATTGCCCATATACATCACATTCGCTGTATTGAAATTAGAAAGATCGAGCGAAGAGAGAGCGGAGCAGCCCCAGAACATGCTGGTCATCTGCTTCACCTCCTTTGTATTGAAATTAGAGAGATCGAGCGAAGAGAGTTTTTGACAACCGTTAAACATGCCTGACATATCCGTCACCTTCTCTGTATTCAAATATTCAAGGCCTGAAATTGTTTCCAATGTACTGCAGCCAGCAAAGAAATGTTCCAACGATGTAGGTGCGTATGTTTTGAAACTCTCATCGAAAACGATATTCTTGATATTTTTAGTTTCTATATCGTACATATCTTTCACCATCGGTTTGTCATTCACTATAACTAAACGTCTTAAATCAATACTTTCTAAATTATCAGAAGTGAATTTTTTGAAAGTCAATGTAGTATTCGTAGCATCCAACTCTGCTACATAATCAGAAATAGTGGTTGCCGTGTTCAGATCGTATATGAATGCGCGGTCAGCACCTTTATTACCTTCACCAACAAAATCGAATATATTGTATGATAATCTCAAAGTATATTCACCCTTGTTTAACTTGTTTAAAATGCTTTTATACACTTTTTGCTCTGTTCCCTTAATTTCATCAAGCCGTTTTCCATTTAAAGTAATAAAGACATAGTTAGAGTTCTTTGCCGAAATTAGATATTTAAATGAAAATAATATAGGCTTTTCTACATAGAATTTGACTATAATTTCAGATGTACTGTGACCCTTCCCATAATTATTTGACATCAGTCCCTTGCTTTCTGCTGTAAAATAGGAAGAGACATTAGACATTCCATCTGCGTTCAAGTCCAACATCTTCCAAGGATAACTGTCATTGTCAGTAATGGTAACATCGGTTATACCCTCCAAATTGAACAAAGCATAGCGAGAATCCTTATAGGGACAGACAGTACAATTGCCTTCACGGTCGAATGTATGGCCTTTTGCTGGAATCACGAGGCTGGCAGCATCCGTAATCTCTTTAGTTGTGGCTTCATCGCTGAAGAGTTTGTTGCATACACTGCACTGCCAGTATTCTATGTTACCAGCCTCTGTACATGTAGCATTTTTCAGTGCATGATGAGTGAGTTTGTGTGGTTTAAGCACATCATCCTTATATACCTTCACAATAGAATTGCAGAGAGAGCATTTGTGTGCGGTATAGCCGTGCTCTGTGCAAGTTGGTTCTACGGTTTCGGTTACTTCACCAAGGGCATCCGAGCCATCGGCATTTTTGTGCGAACAGGTATTGAGTTTGAGTTCAAACTCGCCTACCTGCAATGTTCTTCCTCTATGAATAGCCGATATTTCCCATTTAAAATATTGATAAGAGGTAGAACATTTGCAGGTGAATTCATACGAAGCATAGTTCTTATCCTTGAGCACCTTGTCCTCGCTTACCTCATCGATAAGCTCCCAAGCGTCATTGCTGCCTGTATTGTTACCATAGAGCTTCCATGACTTCGGATTGCGGCCTCCAAAAGTTTCATTGTCATTACCCGTAGTGATGGTGTAGCCCACAGGAACTCCTGCCTTGCTGGCTTCGAAGATGACATAGGCGCTGCCATAGAAAGAGCAGCACCACTTGCTGGAAGTACCTTCTGTCTTTTTGCCATCAAAGAGTTTCTTGAAATTTTCTGCTTCAGACATCCCCTCAGGGTTACCCTTTAAGGCTGTGAGCGTTACAGACGTGTCGTAATCTGTCTCCGCCACCATACGTGTAGGCAGAAGCAACAACATCAACAACATCAATGGGAATAGGGCAAATCTACAGAACTTTGCCCCCCATAGTTCATACGGTCGACATACGACCCATAGGATTGATTGTTAAGCTTTTTCATAATTTAATATTATATTTGTTATTAATATTTGTCTGCCTATTGCCGAAACTCACTCCAGGAAATACAGGAGGTTTAACGACATGATGAATATCGATACCAGAAATAGAAAGATATAAAACTGTTCCTGTTTGAAGAAATCACGAAAGCTGATGCGAGCCTTCCGATGTTCCTCAAGATACATCCTGTACTTATGTATCATGGCATATACGAAGATGATACCTAACATGAGTGCAAACACCCCGATGATAATTAGGGCTAATTCTATCCTTGGTATGGTTTCTAATATTTCTTTCATGGTGCAAATATAGTGTTTTTTTTTCAAAAAAGGGTGTCGCATTCCTATGAATGCGACACCCTTTTTAACGTATTTTTTCATTTCGCGATGCGTTTTCCTGGTATTTATCGAAAAATGGTAGTCCCGCTGACGGAGGAGGAGCTGATCCTGGTGGTCCCCAAGATCTTTACCGATCAGCTCTTCGGCGACCGGGCGGAGGAGGTGCGGGCCCAGTTTGCCTCCGGTGCGGATATTGATGTGTTCCAGCACCAGCCCTTCATCCTCATCAAGCGGGGAAACCGCCCCCGCAATACAGTGGATCAGTACTTCAGCCGGCATTTTTTCAAGCCCAAGCTGATCCTGGAGACAGAGAACACCATCACTACCCTGGCCATGGCGGAGGCGGGCATCGGCATCACCATCTGTCCGGAGCTGTTTCTAAAGACCATCCATGTCACGGCCAATCAGGCTTCCACTGAGAAGCTGGACCTGTTCCCGCTGACCGATCCCTCCACCATCAGCAAGCTGGTGGTGGGCTACCGCCGGGACCGCTATCTCTCCCACTTTGGGGAGCGGTTCATCCAGCTGACCCAGCAGGCCCTGCTGCCCCCCAATACCCTTCCCCGCCGGGGAAGCGGGGAGCAGGTCCGGTAAACGCAGCGGGTTAAAAAAGCCCTCCCGCAAGAAGTTCCGCCGCCCTGCCTGAAGCCAGACAGGGCGGCGGTGTTTTTATCTTCCCGAGCGGTAAACGGCCCCGGACTCCGGGGAGATCCCCTTCCACGCCAGCAGATCCTCCACAGTGACAAAGCAGAACCCGCGGCGGAGCAGCTCGTCCACGATCTGGACGGCGGCGTCCACGGAGCTGTGGTAGA
>OKSE01001179.1_pt1 | contig 13287 bp, 9 predicted proteins | sample 1633631 | NCBI WGS metagenome assembly OKSE01 (sample SAMEA3541555, study PRJEB24748) | human gut metagenome | biome: human gut; feature: human-associated habitat; material: faeces | place: China | collected 2012 | reverse complement strand
TAGCACAAAATATGTTATATTATTATTACAAATATTTTTTTGTGGGGTGATATTTTGGCAGCAGGAAAAACACATGACAAAATTACGGTTATTATGACCCCTTTTATAGCTTCTTTCTTTTTATTTATAAATATGAGCTTCTTAGAAGACTTAGGAAGTAGCCTTGCCTTTACAATATTAGGCGTATCTGTATATATGTTTGGTGGGTATATGTTTTCTGGAGATTTAGATATTAAAAGTAGAGAATTTAGAAGATGGGGGTATTTAAAGTTTATTTGGATTCCATACCAAAAACTATTTGAACATAGAAGTGTTTTTACACACGGATTTATATTAGGACCTATAATAAGAATACTTTATGTATCTATTATTCCTATAACAATTTCTTCATTATTATATTCTTTTTCCATAATTAATATATCTACACCAGAAATTTTAAAGTTAGTTTTTAATTTTATATTAAAGAATAAAATTTTATTTTTTAATATGGCTTTAGCCTTATTTTTAGGTTCTGGTCTTCATACCATAACTGATATGATATATAGTTACTTTAAAAGAAAATTCTCATATAAAAAGAGAAAATCAAGTAAAAAATATAGAAAAAGTAAAAAGCCAACAAGAAGGGCTGCATGATAAAAATTATTTTCAAATTTGAAATATTAAGGTCTCAAATAAATTTTTTTATTTGAGACCTTATACTTAGTTGTTATTTAATATATATTCACTTAATTTAGCATTAGCTAACATTAATTTTATTCTATTTTCTTGATTTACCTTTGTTGAAGAGGGATCATAATCTACAACAACTATATTAGCTTCTGGATGTTTCTCCATAATTCCTCTAATCATACCTTTTCCAACTATATGATTAGGAAGACATCCAAAGGGTTGAGCACAAACTATATTATTTACCCCACTATTTATAAGTTCTAACATTTCAGCAGTCATAAGCCATCCTTCACCCATTTTAACTCCTCTTCCTATGTACTCTTCAACAGAAGTTTTTAATTCCTTAAATGGAGCAGGTGCTCTAAACTTACTATATTTTTTTATTGAATCTATCATAATATTTTGTAAATGCTCTAGATATGAACATCCAATTTTAGTAAATTTACTTGAAACTTTTTTCATTCCATATAATTTATAATCTATTTCTGAATTTGATAGACAATACATAAAGAAATCTGTAACACCAGACATAACAACTTCAGCATTATCTTCTCTTAAAAATTCCTCTAAATTATTATTTCCTAAAGGAGAATACTTTAAATAAATTTCTCCCACTATACCAACCTTTACTTTTTCAGTTTCTTCTAGTTCTATCTTAGAAAAATCTAAAATTATATTTTTATATAGTTCTCTTACCTTTAAATATTTTAAGGTTTCAAACTTCTCTTTTAAAATCTCAATCCACTTATCTAAAACTCTATCTGTTTCACCCTTATTAATCTCATAAGATTTACACTGATTATACATATACATAAGCAGATCTCCATAATAAAGAGCATATATGCATTTTATTAATAAGCCTGGATACATTTTAAACCCTTCATGCTTTTCTAATCCACTTGCATTTAAAGAAATTACTGGAACTTGCTCTAAGTTATTTTCTTTTAGTGCCTTTCTTAATAAATGTATATAGTTAGATGCACGACATCCTCCCCCAGTTTGGCTCATTATTAAAGCCGTTTTGTCTGGGTCATATTTTCCACTTTTTAAAGCTTCCATAAGTTGTCCAATTACAATCATAGCTGGATAGCATATATCATTATGAACACTTTTTAATCCTTCTTCAATGGCGCTATTTGTATCACCATCAAAAAATTCTAATTTATAACCGTACTTTTTCATTATTCCAGATAAAAGTTTAAAGTGTATTGGCAACATTGTAGGAGCTAAAATAGTATGAGTCTTTCTCATCTCTTTAGTAAATACTGCAAATTTTTTATTATTTTCTATTTCCATTCTATCACCTATTCCTGTGCTATAGCCTCTAGCAAGCTTCTTATCCTTATTTTAGCTGCGCCTAAATTATTAGTTTCATCTATTTTTAACTGAGTATATATTTTGTTATTTCTCTCTAGTATGTCTTTAACTTCATCAGAAGTTATGGCATCTGTTCCACATCCAAAGGAAACTAATTGTATAAGTTCCATATCTTTATTTTTAGCAACATAATAAGCAGCATTATATAATCTAGCTTGATATGTCCATTGATTTAATATATTAACCTTTGGCTTTTCATGACTTACTTCAATAGAATCTTCTGTTAAAACAACAATTCCTAAGCTACTTAAAACCTTGTCTATTCCATGATTTATTTCTGGATCTATGTGATAAGGCCTTCCTGCTACTACTATAACCTTCTTATTGTTATTTTTAGCATACTCTATAAACTCGTCCCCTTTTTCTTTTATATTCTTAGTATATTTCTCATACTCTATATAAGCCTTTTCTAAAGCATTTTTAACTTCCTTTTGTTTTACATCTCCAAAAGTTTTATTTAAAATCTCATAAAGTTGTTTGCTTAATAATTTTTTATTGTTTAAGCTTAAATATTCCATCATAAAGTTATTACTATTTAACCCTTTTACATTTGTCTTTAAAAGTTCTGGATAATAAGCTACAACAGGGCAATTAAAACAGTTATCTGATATACCTTCGTCAAAATTATAACTCATACATGGATAGAATATATGCTCTATATTTTTACTTATTAAGTTTTCTATATGACCATGAGCTAATTTTGCTGGATAACACACAGTGTCTGATGGAATTGTATGTTGCCCTTTTAAATACATCTTCTTATTTGATTCATCAGATAAAACCACCTTAAAGCCTAACTCTTTAAAGAATGTAGCCCATAGAGGAATATTTTCATACATATTTAATACCATTGGTAATCCTATAGTTCCTCTTTTTCCTTCATCTAACGATTCATATTCTCTTAATTTTTTATATTTATATTGATACATATTAGGAATACTTTTAGATTTTTTATTGCCAGTTGGTTTTTCACATCTATTTCCTGAGATATATTTTTCTCCATCATTAAAGATGTTTATTGTTAAATTACATCTATTAGTACATAATCCACATTTAGCTATTTTGGATTTATGCGTAAAACTCTCTAAATCCTCTTTAGCAATTATCTTACTTTCCTTTAAATTTTTTCTTTTTGCATAAAGAGCACATCCATAAGCCCCCATAAGTCCTGATATACTAGGTCTTATAACATTTATACCAAGCTCTTTTTCAAAGGCTCTAAGGATGGCATCATTATACATGGTTCCTCCTTGAACAATTATATTTTTTCCTAATTCATCAAGACTTTTTGCTCTTATTACTTTATAAAGAGCATTTTTAACAACACTTACGGAAAGCCCAGCTGAAAGATCTTCTACTGTAGCCCCTTCTTTTTGTGCTTGTTTTACTGATGAGTTCATAAAAACTGTACATCTTGATCCTAAATCTGCTCCATGCTTCGCAAATAAACCAAGTTTTGAAAAAGTTTCTACATCATATCCCATTTGATTAGCAAAACTTTCTATAAATGAACCACATCCAGATGAACATGCCTCATTTAGCATTATATTAGCCACAATACCATCCTTTATTTTAAAGCATTTAATATCTTGTCCACCTATATCTAAAATAAAGTCTACCTTAGGATTAAAATGACTTGCTGCAATATAATGAGCTACAGTTTCTACTATTCCAAAATCAACTGAAAAGGCTTTTTTTATTAGCTCTTCTCCATAGCCAGTAACTGCACTACCCATTATCTTAATTTTTTCTCCACATATATTATAAATATGCTTTAATTCTTTTTTTACAACTTCAATAGGATTTCCTTTGTTAGATCCATAATATTCATATAAAATATTATCCTCTTTATCCATTAAAACAACCTTTGTTGTAGTACTTCCAGCATCTATGCCTACATATGCCTCTCCAGCATAATTATTTATATCACTAACTTTAACCTCAGCTTTTTGGTGTCTTTCTTTAAACTCATTATATTCTTCTTCAGAATTAAATAATGGATCTATTATATTCATGGTTGATATTTCATTATGATTTTCTTTTATTATATTTAATAATTCCTCATATTCATATTTTTTATTATCTTCTTTAGAATATATAGCACTTCCAATAGCCACAAAAACCTGTGCATTTTCAGGAGAAACAACATCATTATCCTTTAATTTTAATGTTTTTATGAATCTCTCTCTTAATCCCTTACAGAAATATAAAGGTCCTCCTAAAAACATTATTTTTCCCTCAATACTTCTTCCTTGTGCTAGTCCACCTATTGTTTGATTTACAACAGATTGGAATACACTAGCTGAAATATCCTCTTTTCTTGCTCCTTGATTTAATAGAGGTTGTATATCAGTTTTAGCAAAAACCCCACATCTTGAAGCAATCTCATATATATTCTCATGTTTAAGACTTAAGTTGTCCATTTCATCTACAGTAAGCCCCATAAGGTGAGCCATTTGATCTATGAAAGCTCCTGTTCCACCTGCACAACTTGAGTTCATTCTCTCCTCAAAACCACCAGTTAAAAAAATTATCTTGGCATCTTCTCCACCAAGCTCTATTGCCACATCCACATCATCATAATATCTTTTTATAGCTAAAGTTGTAGCAAATACTTCTTGAACAAAAGGTAAATTATACTCTTTTGAAATTCCATAACCAGCAGATCCAGTTATAGCTATCTTAAATTTTTTATTCTCAATTATCCCTTTTATATTTTCTAGTTCTTCGATTAGCTTTTCTCTTACCTTAGAGTAATGTCTTTCATAATTTGAGTAAAGTATTTTGTCCTCTTCATTTAAGACTATACACTTTAAGGTTGTAGACCCTGCATCAATACCTATTTTGTAATACAAAGTTAATGTCACCTCTTTATTAATAATTGATATATTTCTATTAATTATCATGCAAAAATATGAATAAATTTTAAAGAAATAATTCTTTTTTCTTAACTCTTTATTAACTATATCATAATTATTTAATTATATCACCTAATTAAAAGTTTTAATAATAAGCAAAATTTAAATTTACTTTTAAAAATTACTCCATATTCTCATTAAAATAAAGATTACTTATTAAATGTAAATATATGCATAAAAAGGTGGTTATTAAGCAAAAACTCAATAACCACCTTTCTTATATTTAATTATCTTCTTTTCTTTCCTTTTGAAACTCTTTGGCTCTTTTGATCAAATCCTCTTGATTTGTTTCCTCTTTGTTTTTTACTATGAGAACTTCTTTTCTTATCTTCTGACTCTCTTCTTCCACTATTCTCATTTCTACTCTTTCTTCCACCACTTTTGTGATTGCTATGATTATTTCCTTTTCCAAAGCTATTCTTATCTCTAATTAAGCATTTTGGACCATTACCAATTAAATCTTCTCTACCGGCTTTAACTAAAGCATCATAAACTATGTTATAATTCTTTGGATTTTTAAATTGTAATAAAGCCCTTTGCATTGCTTTTTCTTCTTTACTTCTAGGAATATATACTTCTTCCATTGTTAAAGGATCTAATCCAGTATAGAACATTGTAGTTGATAATGTTCCTGGTGTTGGATAGAAATCTTGTACTTGCTCTGGTTGATAATTTATATCTCTTAAATATTCAGCAAGCATAATTGCATCTTCTAACTTGCATCCTGGATGACTTGACATTAAATAAGGAATGATGAATTGTTTCTTTCCTAATCTTTCTGTAATTTTAAAGAATTTTCTTCTAAATTCATCATAAGTTTTTCCTGCTGGTTTACCCATGTATTTTAAAACATTTGGAGATACATGCTCTGGTGCAACTTTTAATTGACCACTTACATGATGCTCAACTAATTCCTTAAAGAAAGTATCATCCTTATCTGCCATTATATAATCATATCTTAATCCTGAACGTATAAATACCTTTTTAATTCCTGGTAATTTTCTTACTCTTCTTAATAAATGAAGGTATTCTCTATGATCTACCTCCATGTTCTTACATATACCTGGTGACATACATCTTTTATGTTTACAAGCTCCTAAAGTTAGTTGCTTCTTACATGCTGGCTTTCTAAAGTTAGCTGTAGGTCCCCCTATGTCGTGTATATATCCTTTAAAATCATCATATTTAGTTATTTCTTCAGCTTCTTCTACTATAGAATCTTCACTTCTACTAGTTACAATTCTTCCTTGGTGGAAAGTTATTGCACAGAATGAACAGTTTCCTGAGCATCCCCTTGAACTTACTAAACTAAACTTAACCTCTTCAATAGCAGCTATACCACCATCTTTTTCATAAATAGGATGGTAAGTTTTTTGATATGGAAGAGCATACACTCTATCTAATTCTTCCCTTGAAAGAGGCATTTCTGGTTTATTTATAACAACATATTTTCCATTATGTTCTTGAACTAAAGTTCTTCCTCTTACAGGATCTTGCTCATCATATTGAATTTTAAAGCATTCTGCATAAGTTCTCTTATCACTTGAAACATCTTTAAATGATGGCAGAACTATATGCTCCTCATAAATTTCATCTAAACTATCGGCTATGTAACATGTTCCTGGTATATGTCTTATGTATTTTCCATCAAATCCTTGATTTAAAAAGTCAGCCACTTCAACAATTTGCTTTTCACTCATTCCATATACTAAAAGATCAGCTCCACTATCAACTAAGATTGATTTTCTCACCTTGTTTTCCCAGTAATCATAATGAGCAAATCTTCTTAAACTAGCTTCAATTCCACCAATTACTATATTGACATCCTTATAAGCTTCTCTTATTTTATTACAATAAACTATTGTAGCTCTATCAGGTCTCTTACCCATTTCCCCCTTAGGAGTATATAGATCTTTCTTTCTTAATTTTTTGCTTACTGTATAGTGATTAACCATAGGATCCATGTTACCACCATTAACTAAGAATCCTAATCTTGGTCTACCTAATTTTTTAAAATCATCAACACTCTTCCAATCTGGTTGAGCTATTATTCCAACCTTATATCCAGCATTCTCTAAAACCCTAGATATAATTGCTGTACCAAAACTATGATGGTCTATGTATGCATCTGCTGTAACTAGTACAAAGTCGCATTGTTCCCATCCTCTTTCTATCATATCATCTTTGCAAATTGGCAAAAACTTATTTTCACTCATTTCTTCACCTACTTGTCTCTTCTTAAGCTTATTTAAAACTCCTATAAATAAATCTTCATATGATTATAACATTAAAAAGAGTCTGTATCAAAATAATTTTTAGTAAACCTTATAAATAGTGTAAATAAAATTTCTATGGAAATATATTGTTTTCTCAATATGTTTATGAGGTTTATTGTTATATTTTTTGTATCCTCTTTAAACTTCCTCCCAAAAATTTTGGCAAGTGTTTTTAATTCCTTCTTCACTTTCTACTAAAATATTTAAAAACCACTCTCTTGGAAGTAGATTCTTATATTTATTTGTAAAGTATCTATCATCTAATAAAAGTACTACCCCCTTATCTTTTTCTGTTCTTATACATCTTCCCGCTGCTTGAAGCACCTTTATTATTCCAGGATAAACATAGGCGTAGTCAAAACCATTTTTACCTATAGAGTTATAATATTCTTTTATACTTTCTCTCTCTAAGCAAATTTTAGGCATACCAACTCCAATAATTATAACTCCAATAAGTTTATCTAAGGTTAAATCTATTCCCTCTGAAAAATGCCCACCTAAAACAGCTAAGCCAAGATGTGTTTTTTCTCCTCCTTCTCTAAATAAAGATAAAAATTCTTCTTTTTCCTCTTCATTCATGTGGTCCCCTTGAGCTACTAAACTAAAATCAACTTCTCTTTTTTTAATTTCCTCATGAACCATCCACATATATTCATAAGAAGGGAAAAATACAAGATAGTTGCCTCTCTTGCTCTTAACACATTCTATTATGTAATTAACTATTTTAGGAAGAGTTCTCTTTCTATTAGAATAGGTTGTTGATACATCCTTTCCAACTATAGTAAGTTTATTTTTATAATCAAAGGGAGAAGTTAAATTAACAGAATAATCCCCTTCCTGTGCTCCATAAAGTTCTTTAAAATACTCCATAGGAAGAAGAGTAGCTGAAAATATTATAACTGATTTAAACCTATTCATTATACTTTTAAGTATCCTAGATGGATCTAAACAGTTGATTGATAATTCCAAGTTATTTCCATCCAATTTATATAAAGTAGTAAAATCTTCTCCATAATAAGAACATATATTTAAGAATTCATAAACATTAAAATATAACTCTAAAAGATTTGAATTCTCTTCACTAGATTTACTCTCATAAATATCTACCTTTTCTAAAAAGCCTCTTAAAATTCCATATAAATCACTTGGTTCTTCTTTTTCTATAAGACTTTTAGTTTCTAAATTTTCTAAAACCTTTCTTTTTTCTATTAAATATTTATTAGCCCTATCTAAAGAGTTATATATCCTCTTATCCTTGCTTTTAAATTCTCTTTTTAGCTTTAAAAAATCATCTTTAAATATTTTTGAAGAATACATACTTCTTCCTCTATCTAAAAGATTATGAGCTTCATCTATTAAAATTGTATAATCCTTGGCTTTCCCTTCTAATATTCCCTTTAAAGAAGCCTGAGGATCAAATATGTAATTATAATCACATATTACTACATCACAAAAATTACTTAACTCAAGAGAAAATTCAAAGGGACAAATATTATATTCCTCAGACAATTTGTTTATATAGTCTAAATCATATTCTTCCTTATGCCTTAGTGCTTCCTTTAAAGCAATATTAACCCTATCAAAGTATCCATTAGCATAAGGACAATATTCTGGAATACACTTTTTTTCTTCCATCTTGCAACATTTTTCTTTTGCAGTTATATTAACACTTCTTAGATTTAATCCTTTTTCTCTCATAATACGCAAAGTATTATTTGCAATTTTTCTTGTGGTAGTTTTAGCTGTTATATAAAAAATTTTTTGAGTTTTCTTAGCTCCTAAAGCTTTTACTGCAGGAAATAATGTAGACATTGTTTTCCCAGTGCCAGTAGGTGCTTCTGCAAAACATTTTTTCCCCTCTGTAATAGACTTATAAACTCTAATAGCTAATTCTCTCTGCCCCGTCCTATAAGACTTAAAAGGGAAATTAAAACTTTCTATAGAATCACTTCTAAAGTCTATCCATTTTTTCTCTAAAAGTATCCACTCTTTATATTTTTCTATTAAATCATAGAAAAACTCTCTAAGTTCATGAAAACTATATTCTTTCCTAAAAAACTTTGTTCCAAAATCTTCAATATTGTAATAAGTTAACTGTACTATTATTGAGTCTAAATTTTTCTCTTTGCTGTATATATAAGCATATACTTTAGCCTGAGCCCAATGCAATTCATTAAAATCATAATCTATATCCATTACGTTTTTTGTAGTAGTTTTTATTTCATCAATAATTATTTTTTCATTTTCTTCTAATATTCCATCTGCTCTACCTTCTACCCTTAAAGTAAAATCTTCAAAATCAATATCCTCTTTTAAGGTAACCTCAGCCCTATCCTTTTCAGAATAAGAACTCTGTATTTTCTTGTGTCCTTTTATTCCCTCTAAAGCTCTTACAGATGCTTTTATACGACTATCTATACTTCCTTTTCTTAAAACAAATTCAACTAAGTTTCTTATAGAAATCTTTATTAATTCATTTTTCACTTAAATCACCTATTTTCACTGTGTATATATAAACTCTATCATATAATTAATAAAAATAAAAAGCCTAGAAAGATTAAATTTCTCTAGACTTTTTTGTTTTTATTAAGAATTTACTTTTATCTCTTCTTCTAAACCTTGTGATAAATGTTTTTTATAAAATACAATAAAGCATGTTACTGTTGATAGAGCTGCTATTATATCTGCAAAAGGTTCTGCAATAAGAACTCCCATAAGCTTATTTCCAAAAATCATTGGAAGCGCATATATAAATGGTATTAAAAGCACAATTTTTCTAAGTAAGGCTAAAATTAATGATATTTTTGCTTGTCCTAAAGCTAAAAAAGTTTGTTGACAAGCAACTTGTGCACCAAAAAGCAAAATACCTGCAAAGTATATTTTAATACTCCATGAAGTTATCTCCATTAATTGGGGATTATTGCTATTAAAAATCTTTACAAACACATCTGGTAAAATCATTAATGCACTCCACATAATTGTGGTAAATACCATTGATGATACCAAAAGTAATTTAAAGGCTTTTTTTACTCTATAGACTTTATTAGCTCCATAGTTATAACTTATTATAGGTTGTGCCCCTTGGGAAAGTCCCATTAATGGAAGTAATATTATTTGCATTACACTACTCATAATAGTCATTGCTCCAACGGCTAAGTCTCCACCATACTTTAATAAATTATTATTTATACTTATTATGACTAAACTTTCAGTAGCTTGCATTATAAATGGAGATACTCCTAAATCAATTATTGAAAATAATATTTTTAATTTTGGCTTTAAGAATTTTTTTCTTATTCTAAGAATACTTTGTTTTCCAAGTAAAAAGTATAATACCCATATAGCAGATGCGCATTGACCAATTATGGTTGCTAAAGCGGCTCCCTTAACTCCCATATTAAATCCAAAAATTAAAATTGGATCTAATACAATATTTATTACAGCTCCTACCATAACTGTTATCATTCCAACCTTAGCAAATCCTTGCGTATTTATAAATGGATTCATTCCTAAGGCAATTTGAACAAATATAGTACCTATTAAATAAATACCTAAATAATCTAAAGCATATCCTATAGTTGCATCACTAGCCCCAAAGGCCCATAAAATTGGCTCCTTAAATACAAAGAAAAATACTGTTAAAAATAAAGCTAATCCTATAAGTGCAGAAAAACTATTTGTCATTATTTCTTCAGCATCTTCTTTTTTCTTTTCTCCCATTTTAATCGCTGCTAAAGGAGCTCCTCCCATACCAACTAAACCACTAAAAGCAGCGACTATCATTATAATTGGAAAGGCTACCCCAACTCCAGCCATAGCCATATCACCAGATTGCAATCTTCCTATAAACACTCTATCTACTATATTGTATAAAACATTAACAAGTTGAGCTATTATAGCTGGCATAGCTAGTTTAAAAAGGAGCTTTCCAATACTATCACTTCCTAAATCTGTTTCTTTTTTGCTCATAATATTCACCATTCTTTCCCTAATTTATTTATACTCATGATTTTTTATATAATTCATACAATAATATTTATTACTTGTACATTTTAAATAGTGTCTAAATTCCATATTAGGATTATCTAAATTTATAATGTTTTAAAGAATGCCAAATATATTTTCATAAAAAATAGAGTTTTTAAATGTATGAATATACTATCTTCTTCATATTGTCAATTTCTTTTTCCATATCAGAAACAAGCTTAAATTGATTTCTAGCTCTATCTAAGTTGTGGGTTTCCCTATGTATTTAAAGTAAACATCTCCATTTAAATAATCCATAAGAAATCTCATTCCACATTCAAAGGTCATAAGTTTAGCTGCAAAAGGTAAATATTCAATTTCCTCTTTTGTAAAGGCATCTCCTGCTGACTCTAAAAATCCTTTTGCAAAATGCTCATAAAGATTTAGATCAAAGTTTACCTTAGATAAATCCACTTCATCTTCTAAAGCAGTTGTAGCTCCAGAACGAATAGAATCTCCAAAATCATATAGTGATAGTCCTGGCATAACAGTATCTAAATCAATAACTGCAATTCCTTATCCTGTTTCATCATCTATCATTATATTATTAAACTAAAGCATATCAACATTAAAATCTGATAATTGCTTTTGGAATTTTCCTAAAGCCTTACCAGCTGTATATAAATGCTCAGGTTTTTCAACTATTTGATAGGTACTAGCGCCATGTATGAAATTAAAAATTCTCCAATAATTTCCCTCTTTGCATTTATAGAAACTTTTACCTTCTTTTGTCTTCACTATATTTAAAGTTTCCCTTAAAGGATCGCCATTTTCTTCTATAATTTTATTTTTTATATGTGAAGTAACATTTTCAATATTCTCCATTAGTTGCTCTGGATTTTTGAATATATCAGAGTTTACTCTTTGAAGAACCTATTTTATTTCTTCTCCATTTTTCCCTTCACAATTTATTATAAATGTATCATTTATATGTCCATAAACATGGCTATCTGATGTTTTTAGCTCTCCCTCTAAATTAAACTTTTCTGCTATGCTTTTAAAATCATAAGTCTTGTTCATTTTATTTAAACTCCTCCCATAAATCATCTGGATAAATTTTTTTAGATAAATTTTTTAAAGAATCCCTAACGCTTTCTTTATCCTCTTTATAAGTAACTCCATACCATTGTTCATTTGTTTTTAAAACCTTAACATTAACCCTATCTTCTTTTATAAGCTCATCTATTGCTGTAGGCAAATAAAACTCCTCTTTACATTTATCTATACTTTTATCTTTTAAAAAATTTAAAAATCTATATTCTAGTTCTGTAAATATGCTAGGTTTTAATCCCCAAATATTCATAGAAACTAAGGTGTTTTTAGAAATATTATAATAATTTCCATTCTCTTCATAGCATATACTATTTCCTTTTTTCATAATTTTTGTTTTTTCTTTAATAGAAATTAATTCTCCCTTAGAATTCAAATCACATATTCCTCTAGATACACTTCCAAAGTCAGTTAATGTTTTTCCTACCCTAAACCCCACCATAAAGTATTCAGAATCACACTTACTTTTTTTAATTTCTTCACAAAGTACTTTATAAGTTTCTCTTCCATAAAAATCGTCAGCATTTATAACTATGAAAGGTTCTTTTATAAAACCTTTACAACATAAAATTGCATGTCCAGTTCCCCAGGGTTTAACTCTTTTAAAATTTCCTTTAAATTCTTTTTCTAAATTATCAACTTCTTGAAAAACATATTTAGTCTCTATTATATTTTCTATTTTAATCCCTATAGTTTCTCTAAATTTCTTAAAAATATCTTTTTTTATTATAAATACAACCTTTGTAACACCAGCTTTAATAGCATCATAAATGGAATATTCTATTATGGTCTTTCCCTTTGGCCCTATTTTATCAATTTGCTTTAACCCTCCATATCTACTTCCCATTCCTGCTGCCATTATTACTAAAGTAATCTTGTCCAATTTCATCCCCTCACTTTTTAATACTTTTCTCCCCTTAAAACATAAATAAATTTTATAAGTTATTTAACATAGTTAAATTCATTTTACT